>Ga0208561_100077_pt1 | contig 28443 bp, 25 predicted proteins | sample Shrwel1BS1Day9_FD_187536 | JGI IMG/M metagenome (GOLD analysis project Ga0208561, IMG submission 187536) | Subsurface microbial communities from deep shales in Ohio, USA - Utica-3 well 1 S-1-Day9 (SPAdes) (version 2) ... | reverse complement strand
TTTCCTGGGCAAAAGCAGCGCCAGAGAAGGTTGCGGCTGCGATAGCAGAAGCAAGAACTGTCTTTTTCATGTTGCGTCTTCCTATTTGTGTTAACTCAGGTTTTCGACGGGCTCAGATCCCGATTTTCATGGCAGTACCAGCACAGCTCGCACCACCGGATTCGTGATCGGCATGGCTTGCCAAAACAAGGCCGACATTTTTTATTCTTGTCCGACTGGGCATTGCCGAGTCTTATCTCTCAATCACTTACAAAGCTTTCTTAAAGCTCTGCATGATTGTTCCGTTTTAATACATTACCTGTGCATTTGCAAATTTTTAATGGCTGTTTTTTAGCCTTCCCGATGCAAAGACACAAGCTTGTTATGCCACCCAAACCTTGCACTTTTATGACACTGGCGGCGCCCTTGAACTCCTTGAACAACAAATTCAGGGCCAACAACCAGAAAACCGTTAAACTTCATGGGATTATAAAAAATCCGGGTAACCAGAATATCTCGCCAACTTATCTAAACCGAAATATACGCACCTTGATGAAGCAGAGATATAACCTGTGTCATCTTTTGGCACATTCATTCTTTCACCCACGAGCTTCCAGCATAAAGGTCACCGGCCCATCATTAAGCAGCGATACCTTCATATCAGCGCCGAACTCACCCTCACCCACTCTGGCCTCACCCAACCCGGTCTTGGCCTGTGACACAAATTCCTGATAAAGCGTGTTCGCGGTATCCGGCGCAGCAGCCAGGGAAAAACCCGGGCGCGTACCAGATGAGGTATCAGCGGCAAGAGTAAACTGGGGAACCACCAGGAGTGAGCCACCGGAATCCTGAACGTTAACGTTCATCCGGCCCTGCTCATCGGGGAAAACTCGATAGGAGAGAATTTTTCGGCACAAATCCTTTGCCTCTTTGACGGTGTCGTTCCGCTCGACACCCAATAACAACAACAAGCCCGGACCAATCGCAGAAATCTGCTGGTCGTCCACAGCCACACTGGCCTGGGTAACGCGTTGGATCAGTCCTTTCATTCAATTCCTGATCATTAATGCCGGGTTGCACAAAATTAATCGACCAAGAGTCTATAACCCGCAAAACCTGAGTGCAACTGATTTTTATTTGGCCACGGAGCCCACGGAAACCACGGGAAAAGACAAAAACAAAAATAGTTTTAGCCACGAAACCCACTAAAGAACACGAAAGGGCTTTAATGCATTATTTCGTGGGTTTAGTGGATTTCGTGGCCAGTCTTCAATCTTTTTTCCGTGGTTTCCGTGGGTTCCGTGGCCAAAAACGCCTTTAGCTCTTTTTGGCGCGCTTACGTTCGTTCTCGGTCAGCAGCTTCTTGCGCAGACGAATGGACTTGGGCGTCACTTCCACCAGCTCGTCGTCGTCAATGAACTCAAGCGCCTGCTCCAGGGTGTGCTTGATGGGCGGCACCAGACCAATGACTTCGTCCTTGCCAGACGCACGCATGTTGTCCAGCTTCTTGGCCTTGGTGGGGTTGATCACGATGTCGTTGTCACGGCTGTGAATGCCGCACAGCTGTCCTTCGTAGATTTCATCGCCCGGGGCCAGGAACAGCTTGCCACGGCTCTGCAGAGTTTCCAGCGAGTACGTCATCGCGGTGCCCTTGGCCATCGAAATCAGCACGCCGTTCTGGCGCCCGGCCATCGCGCCTTCTTTCACGGGGCCGTAGTGGCTGAAGGTGGACGTCAGGATACCGGTACCGGAGGTCATGGTCAGGAAGGCGTTGCGGAAACCGATCAGGCCACGGGCCGGAATCACATACTCCACGCGCATCCGGCCTTTGCCGTCGGGAATCATGTTGGTCATGTCACCCTTGCGCAGACCCAACTGTTCCATCACCGGGCCCTGGTGCTGCTCTTCGATGTCCACAATCACGTTTTCATACGGCTCTTGCTTCACACCATCGATTTCGCGAATGACCACTTCCGGACGGCCCACGGCCAGCTCGAAATTTTCACGGCGCATGTTTTCGATCAGTACCGACAGATGCAACTCACCACGACCGGAGACCTTGAACTTGTCGGCAGACTCGCCCTCTTCCACACGCAAAGCCACGTTGTGCAGCAGCTCTTTCTCCAGGCGTTCCTTGATGTTACGACTGGTCACGTACTTGCCTTCCTTGCCGGCAAACGGCGAATCGTTTACCTGGAAGGTCATGGAAACGGTGGGCTCATCAACCGTCAGGGCCGGAAGCGCCTCAACGTTGTTGGGATCGCACAGGGTGTCGGAAATGAACAGCTCGTCCAGACCACTGATACACACAATGTCGCCAGCTTGCGCTTCATCCACTTCCACGCGCTGAAGACCGGAATGCCCCATGATCTTCAGGATACGACCATTGCGCTTTTTGCCATTGGAGTCGATGGCGGTAATCGGAGTGTTGGTCTTCACCTTGCCGCGCATGATCCGGCCGATACCGATAACACCCAGGAAGCTGTTGTAGTCCAGCTGGGAAATCTGCATCTGGAAGGGGCCGTCCGGGTCTACGTCCGGCGCAGGGACGTGATCGACAATCGCCTGGAATACGGCGTCCATGTTGTCGTCCATTTCCTCATGCTCCATCCCGGCGATACCGTTCAGGGCACTGGCGTAAACAATCGGGAAGTCCAGCTGTTCGTCGGTAGCGCCGAGGTTGTCGAACAGGTCAAATACCTGGTCCACCACCCAGTCCGGACGGGCACCCGGGCGGTCAATCTTGTTCACAACCACGATCGGGCGCAGGCCCGCATCGAACGCTTTCTGGGTAACAAAACGGGTTTGCGGCATGGGACCGTCGATGGAGTCCACCACCAGCAAAACACTGTCCACCATGCTCATAACCCGCTCAACTTCGCCGCCAAAGTCGGCGTGGCCCGGGGTGTCGACGATGTTGATGTCGTAGTCATTCCACTTCAGGGCCGTGTTCTTGGCCAGGATGGTGATGCCACGCTCTTTTTCCTGATCGTTGGAGTCCATCACCCGCTCATTTTCGAGCTCCTTACGCTCAAGGGTGCCGGACTGGCGCAACAACTGGTCAACCAGGGTTGTTTTACCATGGTCTACGTGGGCAATAATGGCTACGTTTCTAAGCTTACTGATATCATTCGACATATTAAGAGATTTCACTTCATTGAATAGCGAGTTCGCACCTGACTGGCGCCCAACTCAAAATGTGCTCTCGGCCTCAGGGCCTCGGCTTGAAAATAAGGGGTGCGCGATTGTACACGGTTTGACCTTTCAGTTATATGAATTTCTTGTCGGCCTGGCGCTTCGGATCCTCGCCACCACGCCGCACCGTTATCGCGCACAATCACTCTATTCGCACCATTATGGTGCGCACATAAGGTGCATTATTCCTTAATAAGGAAGGTCGCTTAAGGCCAGAATCGCACCAAAGCCTTGCAACTGCGCCCTTGTGGCGCAACCAGGGAAAACTGGCAAGCAGCTTGCTATATCTTTTTCAGCCGTTTTTGGCGGGTAAGAGATGACAGCTTCTGTTAAGCTGCCCGAACCAGCAAAAGCGATCGAGCTCAGCATTACTGAACGATCCGGCACACGAACAAGCAATCACATACGGAGCATGCACAATGTCCAAGACACTTGACCTGATCAACGAACACGAAGTGAAGTGGGTTGACCTGCGTTTTACCGACAGCCGTGGTAAAGAGCAGCACGTAACTCTGCCGGCCACCGAGGTGGACGATGACTTTTTTGCCGACGGCAAAATGTTCGACGGCTCCTCCATCGCTGGCTGGAAGGGCATCAACGAATCCGACATGATCCTGATGCCGGTTGACGAAACCGCTGTGCTGGACCCGTTCACCGAAGAAACCACCGTTAACATCACCTGCGACATCGTGGAACCGACCACCATGCAGGGTTACGAGCGTGACCCGCGCTCTGTTGCCGCTCGCGCCGAGGAATACCTGAAGTCCACCGGCATCGCCAACGGCGCACTGTTTGGCCCGGAGCCGGAATTCTTCGTATTCGATTCCGTGAAGTGGAACGTGGACATGCAGGGCGCGTCCTACCACATTCACTCCGAGGAAGCCGCCTGGGTTTCCGGTGAAGACTTCGACCGTAACAACATCGGCCACCGTCCGGGCGTTAAAGGCGGCTACTTCCCGGTTCCGCCGGTAGACAGCCTGCACGACCTGCGTGGCGCCATGTGTGCCGCCATGGAGTCCATGGGCCTGGAAATCGAAGTACACCACCACGAAGTGGGCACCGCTGGCCAGTGTGAAATCGGCGTTGGCGCCAACACCCTGACCCGCAAGGCTGACGAAGTTCAGATCCTGAAGTACTGCGTGCACAACGTGGCTCACGCCTACGGCAAGACCGCCACTTTCATGCCCAAGCCGGTAGTGGGTGACAACGGTTCTGGCATGCACGTACACATGTCCCTGAACAAAGACGGCAACAACCTGTTCGCTGGCGACGGCTATGCTGGCCTGAGCGAAATGGCCCTGCACTACATCGGCGGCATCATCAAGCACGCCAAGGCCATCAACGCCTTCACCAACCCGGCCACCAACAGCTACAAGCGTCTGGTTCCAGGCTTTGAAGCCCCGGTTATGCTGGCCTACTCCGCCCGCAACCGTTCCGCTTCCATCCGTATCCCGTACGTGAACAGCCCGAAAGCGCGTCGCGTGGAAGTTCGCTTCCCTGACCCGGCGGCCAACCCGTACCTGGCCTTCGCAGCCCTGATGATGGCCGGCCTGGACGGCATCCAGAACAAGATCCACCCGGGCGATGCCATGGACAAGGATCTGTACGACCTGCCGAAGGAAGAAGCGCTGAACATCCCGCAGGTAGCTACTACCCTGCAGGAAGCCCTGGAAGCACTGAAAGAAGACCACGAGTTCCTGACTCGCGGCGGCGTGTTCACCGAAGACATGATCGCCGGTTACATCGACCTCAAGCAGGGCGAAGTAGAGCAGCTGAACATGACTACCCACCCGGTAGAGTTCGACCTGTACTACTCCTGCTAAATGCATTGCACCACTTCGGTGCATCGCATTTATCCCCGAAAGCCCCGCCCCGTGCGGGGCTTTTTTATGCCTTAACGAGATGTAACCACACCACTTGCCTCACCCGTTGCAATGCAATCCCGCCACACTGATAATCGGGCAAAAGGACTGCAATACAGGTTACCGGAATGAAAAAACGTCTCGCACTCGCAATCGCTTTTCTGGCTATCACCACCTCAGCGGCTCATGCCGAGGTGTATCGCCACGTGGACGAATACGGCAACGTCACTTACTCCGACGAGCCCATTGATGGCGGCGAGACCGTTGAGATCAAACCGGTCACCACCATCACCCTGCCTAAGCCGGAAACCGTCAAAAAGTCCGACGAGCTGCGGGAAATTGTCAAAGAGGAAGGCGCTGCCTACGAGAGCGTGTCCTTCTCCTACCCGGAGAATAATCAGGCGTTCTACAGCGGCGGCGGCAATGTCACTTTCCGCTTAAACAGCACGCCCGGCCTGCAAGCCGGCCACAAGTACGAAGTGACCCTGGATGGCCAGCCGATTGGCCAGACCAGCACCAGTGAGCTTACCATCGAGAACGTTTACCGGGGCACCCACAACGCCAACGTCCATATCGTCGATGAACAAGGCGTTCAGGTAAAAAGCGGTAACCCCATCACCTTCACCGTGCACCGCCCATCTGTCATTAATAATTAAGCCAAAGCTTGCACTCCCAACAACACTTCCGCACCATTTCGGTGCGCTTGCACTATAATAAGACCATGCCCTGAGCAACCAAAGGGCGAGTTCAGGTTGCGCGTCTCGCTCATTTCACAGGTTGCACCAACCTACAGCACCGGCATGCCTTGTCAGACGGCGCCTGCCTGCTCTTGAGCCACGCCACTGCTCACGATTGAGAAAAGCTGGTTTGGTTTTTGCAAAACAGAAACCAAAGAAGGACGACACACGCACCCAAAACGGAATCCGTTATGTCACCGCACTCCCCAGTCCTGACCCATCATGGATACAAAGGCATTCTGGATGGCCTGACAACGGCAGTACTTGTGCTGGGCGAGGATCTCAGCATCCGGTACCTGAACCCAGCCGCTGAAAGTCTGTTCAAGATCAGCTCTGCACGAAGTCAGGGGCTTTTGCTGAACGACGTGTTGATCGACTCCGAAGGTGCACTGAAAACACTCCATGAGGCCGCCCGGGATGGCCGGACCTACACCCGGCGTGAGGCGGAATTCTTTGTCCTCTTTGGCTCACGACTGGTCGTGGACTATTCCGTCACCCCACTGTCGACCAACCCCACCGAGCTCCTGATGGAGATCCAGCCTCGCGAGCGCCTGATGCGCATCACCCGCGAGGAAGACATTATCTCCCAGCAGGAAGCCAGCCGGATCCTGGTGCGGGGCATGGCCCATGAGATCAAGAACCCGTTGGGCGGCATTCGTGGCGCGGCTCAACTGCTGGACCGGGAGCTGGCAGACGAAGGCCAGCGCGAATATACCAAAGTGATCATCAACGAGGCCGACCGGCTGCGCAGCCTGGTGGACCGGATGCTGGGCCCGAACAAGGCACTGTCGAAGGCTCCCACCAACATCCACGAAGTCCTGGAACGCGTGCGTACCCTCATTGACGCCGAGAGCAAAGGCCGTATCCAGCTCAAGCGCGATTACGACCCAAGCCTGCCGGAATTCTCCGGCGACAAGGAACAACTGATCCAGGCCTTCCTGAACATTGCCCGGAATGCCATGGAGGCGGCCTTCGAGAATGAGACCACCGGGCCGGCGACCATCTGCTTCCGCACCCGGGCCTTACGGCAATTCACCATCGGCCACCGCCGGCACCGCCTCGTGTGCCGGGTGGACATCATCGACAACGGCCCCGGCATTCCCGCCGACCTGCTGCAGAATATCTTCTATCCCATGATCAGTGGGCGGGCATCGGGTACCGGACTGGGGCTTTCCATTACTCAAAGCATCATCGGCCAGCATCACGGCCTGGTGGAATGCGAAAGTGAGCCTGGAAGAACCGATTTCATCATCTTCCTGCCTCTGGAGGACTACCAATGAGCGAACCGGCAAACGTCTGGATTATCGACGACGATCAAAGCATTCGCTGGGTGCTGGAACGTGCCTTGAGCCAGGCCGGTATGCAAACCAGAGTGTTCGAAAATGGCGAGAACATCATGGCCCGGCTGGAACACGAACGGCCGGACGCCATCATCAGCGACATTCGCATGCCGGGCGTTGATGGCATCACGCTGCTCTCGCAGGTAGTGGAAAAGCACCAGGATGTCCCTGTCATCATCATGACCGCCCACTCTGATCTGGACAGTGCGGTGACCAGTTACCAGACCGGCGCGTTCGAATACCTGCCCAAACCGTTCGACGTTGACGAAGCCGTGGCCCTGGCCAAGCGGGCGGTGGCGCATGCGCGGGAAAAACGCGCCACTACGGAGCCTACCCCAGAGAATGCCCAGCGCAATGCCGAGATCATTGGCGAAGCACCTGCCATGCAGGAGGTATTCCGGGCCATTGGCCGGCTCTCCCATTCCAATATCACCGTATTGATCAACGGGGAAAGCGGCACGGGTAAAGAGCTGGTGGCCCAGGCGCTGCACAACCACAGCCCCCGGGCACGCAACCCGTTCATCGCCCTGAACATGGCGGCGATCCCGAAAGACCTGATTGAATCCGAGTTGTTCGGCCACGAAAAAGGCGCCTTCACCGGTGCCGCAGCCGCCCGCCAGGGCCGCTTTGAGCAGGCCAATGGCGGCACCCTTTTCCTGGACGAAATCGGCGATATGCCTGGCGACACCCAGACCCGCCTTCTGCGGGTGCTGGCCGATGGCGAGTTTTACCGCGTGGGTGGCACTACACCCATTAAAGTAGACGTACGCATCATTGCCGCCACGCACCAGAACCTGGAAAAACTGGTGGACGATGGCAAGTTCCGCGAAGACCTGTTTCACCGCTTGAACGTTATCCGGGTACACCTGCCCAAACTGGCCGAACGCCGGGAAGATATCCCGAGGCTGATGAAACACTTCCTCAAGCGCGCGGCTGAAGAGCTGGCCGTTGAGCCGAAGGTTCTGCGCCCGGAAGCGGAAGAATACCTCACCACCCTGCCCTGGCCCGGTAACGTCCGCCAGCTGGAAAACACCTGTCGCTGGCTGACGGTAATGGCCAGCGGCCGGGAAATATTGGTGGACGATTTACCCCCGGAACTGATGCACCAGGCCGCGACCGAAACCACCACCTTCGGCCGCACCTGGCAAGAAGGCCTGAAAAGCTGGGCGGAGCAGGAACTGAAGCGGGGCAAGAAAGGCATTCTGGACACCGCCGTGCCCGAGTTCGAGCGCATCATGATCGAAACCGCCCTGAAGCACACCGGGGGGCGCCGACGGGATGCTTCCATCCTGTTGGGCTGGGGTCGGAATACGTTGACCCGGAAGATCAACGAATTGGGGCTGGATCATCCGGAGGGGGATGAGGAGTAAGGGCTTTTGCTCTTCTCTTCAGCTTCCTTGCTCAGCTGATATGTCATCCTGCCCATCCTTGGCTAGTTTCCTGGCGTGCATACGGAGCTCTTCCATCGAGCGGTTTCCAGGACCACTTTTAATTCCCGCGTCTACCAACGCCTGCATCTCGGCAATCTTGCGTTGACGATCCTGATCCCTGCGAATCAAATCCCGTATGTAATCGCTGGCATTTGCGTACCGCCCTGATGCGGCCTGCTTCTCAGCCCAATGTTTCATTGGCTCAGGTAGTGAGATATTCATAGTTGCCATTATGTGTCCTCCATCCTCGGCAACATTATGGCAAAGATTGCCATTTTTGGCACATGCTTTATATCTCACCCGCCTTATAACCGCTCAAACTTCACCGGCATCTCTAGTTCAATACTTCCTGCCAGTAGATGATGCGGTCGTTGCCTCGGTAGACGCCGAACGTAGCCCGGGCGGAGGGATCCTCCAGCGAACCATCGTCATTAAAGTCGCCCTGAAGCCACAAAGGCACTGCGAAGGTAGCGATCACATCGCCTCGATTTTCCGCGCCAGGAGCCTCCAGCAACACCCCCCTTCCGGGCGGGGACACGCCTCCATTGAGCGTATCCGAAAGGGAAGTGACTGACGTGCTTCCCCCACTCAGGCCAGATTGGTCCAGAGAAACATCCGCCGTATTGTAGGCCCAGCATCCGTCCGCCGCGTTGAGCACAAAACCACCGGAAGTGTAATACTCAGCCTGGAACGGAATCTCAAGACCGGAGGTTTCCGGCCCGTAGGCATTTTCCATCTGTAAACGCCCATACCTCATATCCAACCCGAATACTGGATCAATGGCTACCGGTACCTGGGGCGATGAGACCCCATCCGCGTCTGAAAAATTAGTTAATTCAATGCGATAATCCGGCGTGAATGAAGGCACGCGGCTTTTTGGCGTCTTGCTATAGGTAACCTCATCATCCGGGGCAAACCGGTATTCCAACCGACCCGGATCCAGCACCGACAGGCTTCCACCATTTAGGCTGGTGGACACCGGGAAAGGATTACCATCCACGTCAACGGCGGTAACGTCCGAACTACCCGGCGAGCGGTTCGGATCAAGGTTTGCTGCTGACAGACGTTGAAAATCGCCCAATGTGTAATTACGGGTGCGGGTACGGGTAGGGATGCCGCCGGCGTTCGGGGCGTACGGGGCGCTCAGGGCCTCGAGGGTCAAAGCCGGCTGCAAACCGTTTTTCCAACTCAAGCCCTGCCCCATGTAGGCAAACGCTGTGGTCACGCTACAGTATGGCGCCACTTGGCCAGGCTCGGACACTACGACTTTGAACCGGTCCGGAATAAAACGACCGACGTACGGTTCTTCATTACCCAGCACATTCTCCGTAGCCAGGTAACTGCCGCTGGCAAGTGACGGCATAAGGCTGATAATGCCAACCTCTGGCCACCGGAAAAGACCACACGCAGTTCCAGCGGTGGAGGCATTACCGTTACAGTCTTCGCCGAAATTACCGAACGCACCGGTAAGTGGCGGCAAATCGCCTCCCGACGGGGCTACCAGAGCTTCAGTCAGGTCCACTGTTTCCGGCGTGACCTCCTTCCCGAAGTTGGGAGTAACATTTCCACTGGCGTTGATCGAGGACACATGGATTTCAAAGTCTGCACCGGCAGCCACGAAATCATTATTATCCAGCACATTAGTGGCGGCCGGATTACCGGGGATCTGCAATTCAAAATGATCCGGACGAGCCACGAACGTGCTATCACCCAGCATTACCAAACCGGCATCATCCCCTGACCCCTCGTATCGGGCATTCAACCGCACTTGACCTACGTCTGGATAACGGAGATCAGCGGTTGCCACACCATTGCCGTCAAAGGCCAAGGAAGTTGTTCCACCCTGGGATGCAGGAATCGCGGTGCTATCTGCATACACGTCCAGACTCCCCGAGGAAGGATTTACATAGTCGGACCAGAGAAAAACAGGCTTAGTGACATTGGAAAAACCTGGTATGCATTGCTCAGTTACTGGATCCTTGCGCACCGCTGCGATGGTTGCCTGGACCAATGTATCCGACACATGATCCGGCACAGAGATGTCAAACCCGGAATCGAAAAAAGTCATATCGCAATTATTGGCTGAAAGGAGTCCAGAGCCATTATCGCAGAGCGTATCAGAGAACGCCTTTGTTCCAGGATCAGACGTCGGTATCGCCAAAGTTACCGTACCGGGGCTGGTAACTCGCAATTCGGCCGTCGTAGTTCCTGTAAACGTGAAGGTATCTCCAGCCACCCAGCCAGATGGCGACATGGTTACCTCAACAGGATCCGGGAACTGTTGGCTGCAGTCAGCATTATCGCAGGCTCGGATCGTGACTGCCTCGGGACTGCAGGTAAGGCCAGTACCGCTGTGTACTATCTCGAAGTGATCCACCAGATTTTCCACTGGACCAATCTTGTCGGCACAGATCTGAAGGTTGTCTAGCTCATGGATATTGTCCGAGGCACCGGTCGAACCTGTGAGTGACAACAACATATTTTCCGGAATCGGCGGTTGGCCCGACAAAGTTTCCTGGATTAACTGTTCAAATTGATTACCGGTCCCAAGCCCCCGCCTCTCAACGGTTAACTCAGGCGTTCGATTGTTCCTGGAATCAATGGTAATCCTGTATCGATAAGGATTGTTGGCATTGTTGGAATCAATGCCGTTCTGCAACTCTCCCGAGTCCGCGATATAGGCATAATCCGGCGCAGCTCCCCGGATGGTTACGGCATCGGGCGTAAAGCCATCCCCCCCTTGCCGGCCCTCGTTATCATTCGCGAAGTTGCCATATTCATCAAGGCCAACCCCCAGCCAGCCTCCGGCAAAGCCACCGCTGCCATCCGGTTCCTGCGCATACCCGAGGGAACCGCCGTATCCGCCGGCTTGCGGCGTAACTGAGGCATCCGAAAACACTACGGCAAGGCCATCGGCACCGGAACCGCCGTATGCGTAGTAGTCGAACTCCACCTGGATTAAATTGTCAGCCCCGGGGAATGTTCGCTGATAAGTTGCCGCTGTCGCCTGATTGCCCACATCTTCAGTCATTCGAAGGCGGTTATTGATGATCTGCGGGGTGAAACTGCCGCTGGAGCGGTCTGTTACCCAATCGGCGCCCAAATCTGTCCGGTTAAAGTTCTCGGGCTGACAGGTAAACGAGCGACTCTGTAAAATCACGTCGTCAATGTGCCAGTAATCGTAATTGCTACCGCTGCCTCTCCACTGCAGGAAACGAAACCTGAAGCCGGAATGGAGGGCACCTGAGGGTAACTCAAAGCTACTCTGACCTGCTTCACCCTCTTGGCCACGCCCCTCGAGAGTTTCCAGATCCCTCCAGTTATTCGACCGATCCAAATATTGAATGTATAAGTCTTCGTTATTGTCCGGTGATTCACTGAAGCTATCTCCACCTCTCCGCCACCAATAATCAAGACTTACCGTTGTCGCTCCCGACAAATCAAAAGCTGGAGAGGTAATAACTACTTCACCACCATTGATTGAGAGTGAAGCTGGAGGGCTGCTGTTTGTATCACCAGTAATATCAATCTGCCCGTCCCCATATTCATTAACCGTCCACCCGTCGCCCAGGAGAGTACCAGTATCAAAGTCATCGCAAAATATTGCGTTGACCCCACTGCAAAAGGTATCTGGCCTGGTTAAAATTCCAGAGCTTCCAGACTCAAATGCGAACCATCCAATGGCCTCTTCCAGTCCCGTCCGCTCCGAGTCGTTCACCTGATCTTCGTCTATATGAGCGGAAAAATCCGATGCCGACAGCTCACCACCACAAAACCGGAGCCAGCCACCATTAGTACCTGCCATGGTGTTATGGCTGGCAACCAAATCAGGCATTGCCCCAAACCCGGTCAGTGAGTAGGTATCACAGGAATCATCGTGTCTATCAACATCCCGGCTGGAAAGTCGCCCAGCAACATACGAATGACCATTATTTGTGCCACTGGCTGGTTCTATTGCCACCCAGCCAATCACCTCTGAACCATGATTCCAGAATGCCTCAGCTCCTTCCAACGCAAGCGTCATTCCACTGGTATCAGGGGGATTTCCTGTATCGTTGCCACTCTCCCAGGCCGACGAAGTAATCCAGTCCGAATCGTTAAAACTGTTTACCGAATGTAGAACGGCAGGGCGCTGACTGAAAGACTGCTGAAAAGTGACGGTATCGAAGCCCCAGTTATTGCTCCACCAAGAGCGCACACCCGAGGTTGCAAGCTTCCCCGCTTCCAGCCTGGTCCCATCCGGAAATTCCCATACGCCTTCTTCGACAACCCAATAACGTATTGCCTCGGCCGCCCAGCCCCCTGCAGGTTTACAGTCATACCCTTCACTTTCACAAGGACTCTGGAAACCAACCTGGAAACTGGACGCCGTTACATCCCGGACACGGGCACTAAGAGACCGATCATTGTTATGGGTGACTGGCCCCACAATAACGACAGGGTTGGTGTAGGTCTCGCGCAAGGTAACTGTTTCCCAGTTACCAGAGTCAATCGAGTCGGAGACCGTAACCGAACCCGTTTCAAAAAACGCTGTCTCGGCGACGGCCAAAGAAGGGAGTGTGAGGAAGATCAGAAACGGGATAACGAAAAAAATCATCTTAAACGAACCTCCACTGTCCTGGATGCCTCTTCCTGACCAGTACCGCAACGACCTTCGCTGATCACTTCAAAAAGTCCATTCCCAGTAATATCCGTACAACGGATCACAGCTCGACAGCCTGACAGACCTGCATCCGGGAAACTAAGGGTACCGTTGGCAAAACACTGAGGATTAGTGGGGTCCGCCAGCACCCTCTTCACACCGACCTGCCCGCCACTTTCGGCGGCAAAAAACGCGCGCTGGGACTGTATCTGCAGGCTGATGGAGCGGCCAGAGCTTTCCTGCAGTTGAGCCATCCCGACTACCAGCAATGCGAGTACGGTAATGATGAACAGCGCAACGGGCAAGCCAGCGCCCGTCTGCTTTCTGAAGCTTGGATCAAGGCACATTTCGAATCTGCACCTCCTGGCCTACTTCGGTTGTTTCGTCGCCGTCCGGGTCCCTCAGTTCAAAGGCGAAATGGACCAGCGCGCCGCGATTCAAGGAAGGCGGCTGGACCCGCAAATCCAGGCTGCCCGAGACCAGGTTGGCACTCATCACTTCGCGGGTTCGGCTGCTCTTACCGGCCAGATCGCTGGCCGTGGGTTGGTCTGTGCCATGGCTGTAATCAGAGTACCGGTAGAGCCATTCGTCATTGGCTCCCTGGCCCTGGCAGATACTGACACGATTGCCCACCGCATAGATTCGCTTTTCCGGGGAGCGCTCCCGAAAACGATGCGACTCTGTGCTATCAAAAAAAGTAACGGTGGTATCCAACGGGTCAACTTCGTTGATGGGAGGAGAAACCGGGCCCGGGTCATCACTGCCATATAGATCATCACGGGGCGAGCCGTAACCATAAACAATTAACTGAGCGCCTTCTGGTATAAGGTCACCAAAGGGCCGCACTTCGACTCGATCAAAATCCGGTCCCGTGGGCAGTTTTTCATAGCCGGTCGCGCCCAGGACCGGACGCCACTCCAGGCACTCACCATTTTCACGTACCGTCAGGGGGAAAGCCTCCCGAATCTCGCGGGTGATCTGCTCACTGATCACCACACCCTGCAAGGCTCGCTGTTGGCGGTCACCAACATCAATAGCACCGCGAGTGGAGAGGGCGACAAACTGTACGGATATGGTGGCCACAATGCCGAGCAGGATGATCACCATTACCAGCTCTATCAAGGTGAATCCGCGCTGCCCAGCCATCAGAAATTCCCCCGATAGCCACTGAACAGGTAATTATTGCCGGAGGGATCGGTGATGGTTATATCAATGCGCTTGGCTTCGTAGTCATTTGCAAAGCCAACGTCGGTACCGGCACAAACCACGGACACCGAGACCGAAAAACCACTGTATCCTGTCAATGGGGCTTCTTCATTGTTCTCCGGTGCGGCACTGCTGAGTTCGTCGTAGTCATCAACATCGTCGTAGGTGGCGCGGGTTTCGGTGTCATCCGATCCGATATTTCCGCAGTCTGCCTCCGAACTGCTGCCAGCCTCACCTCCGCCCAGTGGTGAACCGTCAGCGTACTTCTGGGCCAGGATTTCATCCATGTAAAGCTGCGACAGGGCCACCGCCCGACTCTGGTTCAACGGATCCGCACTGCGGCCCGCAATCAGGGCAAAGGCGCCAACAACGCCGGCAATGGCGATACTGATGATCACAATGGTCATGACCAGCTCAACCAGAGTTGCGCCGGCCTGTCGAGCACACCCACGCGCCAGGCTAACCACTGCAGACCCCGCCATAGACTGCTCCGAGGGAACTGACGCAGACCTGGAAATTGCTATCACCGGAAATGCTGATGTCCCGGTTAGTACGATCAGCTGGTCGACCTAACTTGTCAAAGTCGATGGATTGGGGAGTGGCATTGCCGTTGACGGTTATGGAAACGCCACCTGTCGGCAAAGTGAATTCTTGGAGAATGAAGGGAGGAGTCGAACCCGGACCATCTGGGTCAAACTGGGCCCTGAAGACGGGCTCGCTACCTGCGGGGTGTTCAATACGAACCGATGCATTTGGTTGCCCCGCCAACGCTGCCTGCTGGGCAAGCAGCGTGGCGGAGGCAAGTTGCTGGGTGACCAGCATGGGAGAGAAGGCGGAGCTTCTAGCAAAAAGCCCGATACCGAGTGCGGAGAGCACGCCGATCAGAATGATGACCGTGATTAGCTCTATCAGGGTGAAGCCGTAACAGTCTCGGACCACTATCCCACCTTTAAAGCCCAACTGCTCTCCAAAACAGAACCATTCATCCCCTTCTTAAGGACAATTAACGGCTGCAGTGGAGGCAGGTGTAACCGGCGTTGTTGTTGTATCGGCCTCGGTGTAAACAAAAGAACAACCATCATTCGAGACCGTAAGAGTAGGCGGTGTAGCAGCGCTGTCGTACGCAAGAGTAAAGTCAGCCGCAGACAATTGTGCAGCAGCAGCGATACCGTTATTATTCGCCACAGCCGGAGTCGTTAAAGTACCCCCTGCCTGAGGATAGCCACCCACCATGTTGATCGTTTGGCCTTCAAGGGTCACGTTGCCTGTGCTGCCACCAGCCAACCAGGCGGCATGCGCAATTCCTGTAGCAGATTTAACCGCTCCCTGAGCTCCGGAAATTGCAGCCTGCTCAGCATCGCCCCCCAAGTCCGCAAAACGCGGCAAGGCAAACGCCGCCAGGATACCGAGGATCACAATCACCATGACCAGTTCGATCAGGGTGAAGCCTTTTTCTTTTCTTGCTGTCATCGCTTTCATGTTATTGCTCCATTTTACCGTTATGGCTTGCGCTTTTAGTTAATTGTGGTCTCGATTTCGCCGGTGTCGGCGTCGTAAACAATGGTACTGCCCTGTCCGTCCGACTGGTACGTAAAGACACAGTCACTGCCCGGATCCCCGTCTGCATCCGCCTGGGTCGTCACAGCGTAATCCGGGTTTGTTCCATTGATTGTCGGTGCATTCGATTGCAGAACGCCTAACCAAACCTGTTGGCAAGGGGCTGCTGTCATATCTGCATCGTTACTGCCACCGGTTGCCGTGGGCCACCCATCTCCACTCACGTCAACATTGTCATTACCAAAACCTTGAACGTCGTCTGTGGCTGCAGTCTGGCCATTGGACACCCACTGAGTTTTAGTCAGAGCCACACCCGCCGCCAGCGCTCCCGCAGTTGCCCGGATACTGGACTGATGCGCCTCCTCCGACAACTGCGCAAACCGCGGCAAGGCAAACGCCGCCAGAATCGCCAGGATGGCAATCACCACCACCAGTTCGATCAGGGTAAAACCCCGGTTCTTTTTACCTGTATGCATGACAGCTCCTTAGCCTCATATCTTTGAGAATTGTGTCACAAACCTCAAGTTAATCCCTATAGTTCTCAAGGTTAATTTGACCAGATTTTACACGGGTCAATTTCAGGCCAACCGCCCGGGGCGGTTTGTTGCCGGCCGGGGTGGTGTAGTCTACTTCCACCCGCCAGGCCAGGGGCTCGGTGCCGGCACCCTCTTGGCCGGTGATCGTGGCCCTGGCGTCGGGTGAGCGAGGAAAGTAAACCACCACTTGTTTCTCTTCGTGGAAACACCAGCCCCCCGGTTCCGCATTCGTTCGCTGGCAATCACCTCCCCAGTTCATTGGAGGCCGCTCCAATAACTGCACCGGGTTGAGGCCCGCCAGCGGTTCCAGTTTTTCATCGGCCAGCATGGCTTCGGCGCCTTTGACCACCAGGGCGCTGCGAAACTGGTTAAGCATCAGCCGCACGCCCTGCTGTTCGGCCTGGGCCGTCACCCGCTCCAGTGAACTGAACAGGTAGGTAACGGCGAACCCCAGCAGGCACACCGCCAGCGCCAACTGGAACCGGCTACGATAGTCCGCCCCGATATGGCCGATTCGGTTGGCCATACCGGGTTATTGCCGCCCCATGGCGGCGGCGCCCAGATCCCAGATGGGCAGGAATACGCCCAGCGCCAGGATCAGCACCAGTACACCCATGGCCACAATCAGGATTGGCTCTATGGATTCGGCCAGGCGCTTGAGGCCGTAATCCACGTCTTCGTCGTAAAAGTCCGACACGTTGTTAAGCATATCGTCCACCGAGCCGGTCTCTTCGCCCACGGCAATCATCTGCAAAATCAGTGGGGTGAACATGCCGCTGTTGCGGGCGGTGCGCAGCAGGCTTTCCCCGCGCTCAATGCCCTGGCGCATTTCTTTGATGTGGTCGCTGATCCAGGCATTGTCGGTGGCATCGGCCACCACGCTGAGGGCACTCGTCACTGGCATGCCGGCACTCAGCATGGTGGCAAAGTTACGGGCGAAGCGGCTGAGCATGATCAACTCCAGCAGCGGGCCGATGATGGGGATTTTCAGTTTGTAGCGGTCCCACACCCGACGGCCCTTGTCGGTTTCTTTCCACTGACGAATCAGGATGCCGGCGGCGGCCAGGGCAAACAACATTACGTGCCAGTAGCCAAGCAGAAAATTGGAGGTCCCGACCAATACCTGCGTGAGGAATGGCAGGTCGGCGCCCAGTTTGTCGAATACGGAAGCAAACTTGGGGATTACCAGAAAGTTCACCACCATCAGGGCGGCGAAGAGCGCGATAATGACAAAGGTGGGATAGCGCAGGGCCTGTTTTACCCGTCGTTTGGTATCCCGTTCCAGTTCCAGAATCTCCGAAAGCCGTTTGAAAGCGTCGTCAAGCATGCCGGTGTTCTCGCCCACATGGATCATGGCAATGAACAGATCGGAAAACACTTTCGGGTGCATCTGCATGGCGGTCGCCATTGTGGTGCCGCCTTCCAGGCGGGTGGTGATGTCGTCCAGCACCTCTGCCAGCACCGGGGAGCGGGTGGTTTCCGCCAGCCCGCGCATGGTGCGGATCAGCGGTATACCGGCTTTGGCCAGCGCGTGCATTTGCCGGCAGAATACAATCAGCTCATCCAGCGTGACATTCTTCTGGAAAAGCGGAATGTTGTTGAGCTTTTCGGTAACAGACTGCTGTTGCTGGCTTTCCTTGATGGTCAGCGGTGTTATGCCCCGGCGCATCAGTTCACTGGCCGCCGCTTCCTGGCTAGCAGCCTTGAGTGAACCTTGCTGGACAGCGCCCTGGCTGTCCTTGCCCCGGTAACTGAATTGCATCAGGAATCCACCCCTATGGCATCCCGGCTCAATTCATCCTCTTCCAGGGAAACACCCATTTCGGCGGTGGCCGCTACGCGACTGACTTCCTGCAAGGAGGTCACCCCCTGCAAGGCATAGTCCATGGCGCACTGACCCAGCGGCCGGAAAAATTCGCTCTTGCGGGCAGCCCGGGTGAAATCGGAGACATCCTTTCGGCGCAGGGCATCGAGCATGTCCTCATTCATTTCCAGCATCTCGTACACGCCCACCCGGCCCCGGTAACCTGTGTTGCTGCACTGATAGCAACCACGGCCGTGCACGAATCCGGCTTCGATATCGAGCGGGTCCAGGTCGAAGGAACGCAGCCAGATCAGCTCCTGTTCCGTGGGTTCGTAGGTTTCCGTGCAGTTGTCGCAAACACGGCGTACCAGTCGCTGGGCCACCACACCCAGCAGGGAGCTGGCCACCAGGAAGGGCTCGGCACCCATGTCGATCAGGCGCATGGCACTGCTGATGGAATCGTTGGTGTGCAGGGTGGAGAGCACCAGGTGGCCGGTCATGGCGGCACGCAGGCCGATTTCCACGGTCTCATGATCCCGCATCTCACCCACCAGAATGATATCCGGGTCCTGGCGCAGAGCCGAACGCAGCACGCTGGCGAATTCCAGGCCGATTTTCGGGTTTACCTGTACCTGGGTAATACGCGGCAGGCGGTATTCCACCGGGTCTTCGGCGGTGATGATTTTCACTTCCGGCTTGTTCAGCTCGGTCAACGCACCATAAAGCGTGGTGGTTTTACCACTACCGGTGGGGCCGGTCACCAGGATCATGCCGTGAGGCCGTTTGATCAGCTTGCGAAAACGCTCCAGCAGGTGCGAGGGCATCCCGGTGCTTTCCAGATTCAGCGTACCCTGGCTCTGATCCAGCAGACGCATAACCACCGACTCGCCATGCTGGACCGGCATGGTGGATACCCGCACATCGATGCTGCGCCCTTTCACCCGGATGTTGAAGCGACCGTCCTGAGGCAGGCGTTTCTCGGAAATGTTCAAGCCGGCCATCAGTTTCAGGCGCAGGACCAGCGCGGAATTCACGCGCTTTTCCTTCATCACCTGCTCCTGCAACACACCATCGATGCGCTGGCGAATACGCACCACCGTCTCATCCGGTTCTATATGGATATCCGAACTGCGGGCCTGGACCGCATCTTCAAACAGCGTCTGCAGTAGCTTGACGACCGGGGCATCCGCGCTTTCCGTTTCGGCCGAAAGGTTCGCCAGGTCAAAGGCGTCGTCGTCCAGTTCGTCTTCCAGCTCTTCGGCCAGGGAGGCGATTTCATCGGTCCGGCGGTAAACCAAATCCAGGGTGTTGAGCAGTTCGCTTTCTCGGACCACCGCCTGTTTGACCGGCTGCTTGAGCACCCGGACCAATTCGTCGTAACCCACCAGATCCAACGGGTCAGCCATGCCCACCAGCAGTTCACCGTTCTGCTCGGCCAGTACAATGGCGCGGAAACGCCGGGCCATGGCTTCCGGCAGCTTTTTTACCAGCTCGTTGTTGAACTGATAGTGGCGCAATTGAACAAAGGGAACGTTGAGCTGGCGAGACAGGATGTTAAGCAGAGTGTCTTCTTCAACGTAACCCAGCTCGACAAGTGTCCGGCCCAGCTTTCGGCCGGTATTCTTCTGCTCCCGAAGGGCCGTTTTCAGCTGGTCTTCGGTAATGACGTCGTTCTGGACCAGCAGGTCACCGATCCGGATTTTTTTCTTCGGTTCCGCGCTCATGATCCTGCCTGTAATGCCTGAATACGTTGTTTGGCGTAGCTGGCCAGCCGTTCCGACAGCCCGGGCATGGCCGCGGCCTGAACATAGGCCCGGGCGGCACTGTTAGCCTGGCCGGCAGCGTCCAGTGCCATGGCCAGCCCAAACCACCAGCTCGGCTGGTTATTCTGGTATTCGATCAATTCCGACCAATGGGCCGCCGCCGCTTCCGGCTCTCCCGCCTGTTGCAATAACGTCGCCAGGGTCACCCGGTAGTCCGGGAAGGCGTCTACCGCTGGAACCTGGCTGCGCAACGTGGCCACGGCTTGCTTAAGGCTGCCCAGCTCCAACTGGGCACGGGCCCTCAGAAGACGAAGATTGGCGTGGTCGGACGCCAGGCTTTGCGGTAGCCAGCCCAGGGCTCTGGCCGGCATCTGCTGGACCAGCATTTGTCTTGCGAAGACTTCCCGGCTTTGTGGTGCTGGTTGCCGGGCAGTCAGTTCAGTCAGCCGCTGCTCCGCTTCGGTCGTCCGGCCACGGGCCAGCAACTGCTCAAGGTCGCGGCTGGCCCGACGGTCAATCGCCTGGGGCGTCTCACGGGGCTGTTTCACCGGGTTGTGGGCTCTGTCCTGGAGCTTGGTTTCCGCATCACTGGTCACCGATATCGACTTCGTGTCAGCAACCTGCTCTGCCGGCTGGTCGGAGTTCAGTCTCGGTGACTCTGGTTCTGGCTCTGGAGCAACCGCTTCTTGGGTTTCCTGCTTCACTCCCACTGGCTCCGGAGTTTTTGCCTCAGGTTCCGGCGCAGGCTTGGTCAGTTGCGCGACCGGCTGAATGGGTTCCGGCTCAGGCTGCGGGGCGGCAGCCTTCGGCTTTTCTTTCGGGACTTCGACCACCGGCTCTGGCCGTACGGTTGGCACCGGAGCTTCGGCAGCGGCTTGCCGGGGTGGCTCCGCCAACGGTTGGCCCATCACCCACCAGCCGACACCGACACCGGCCAGGACCACCGCCAGCAAGACCGCCAGCAGGGGCGCTTTCGAACGTTGGGGCGGCTGCCCCTGCGCCTGGCCGGTGTAGGCGCGGCTCACCTGAGGGCGATTCTGGCGTTGCTCGGCGGCTTTCAGGGCATCGTTCAGCAGGCTCATATCCGGCCTCCCATAACCCCAACCGGGCGCGCACTTTCGGTATCGCGAACGGCCTGCATGGCGTGCTTGCGGCTTACCTGGGCATTCCCGCCACCCCAGGCAGCGAGCAGGGATTTGTGGGCCAATACATTCACCAGCCGCGGGATACCGCCCGAAGCTTTCCAGATCACTTTCACCGCCGAAGGCGCAAACAATTCGCCGCCGTTATACCCGGCCTGGGTCAGGCGATGGCGAATGTACTGGCCGACGGAATCTTTGGTCAGCGGTGAGAGCCGGGTCTGGAAAGTAATCCTCTGGCGGAGCTGACGCAGGCTGTCCTTGCCCAACGCGACATCCAGTTCGGGTTGGCCGAACAGGACCACTTGCAGCAAGCGGGTGCTTTCGGTTTCCAGGTTGGTCAGAAGGCGAAGCGCTTCAATGGTCTGCTCCGGCATGGCCTGGGCTTCATCAATCACCAGCACCACCGGCTTCTGCTCCATGGCCAGATCAATCAGCCGCTGGTTCAGTGCCTTCAGTGTCTGGTGGGTATTGGCGCAACGGGCCACATCCACGCCCAGTTCTTCGGCTACGGCTTCGTAGAGCGTTTCCGGCGGCAGATGCGGGTTCGGTATATAAGCGGTACAGGCTTCTTTATCCAGTTCGTTTAACAGGAGCCGGCATAGCAGGGTCTTGCCGGTACCCACCTCGCCGGTGACCTTGATAAAGCCCTCACGCTGGCGCAACGCCACCAACAGCAATTCCAGGGACTCGGAATGGCTGGGCGCCCGCAGGAAATAACGGGTGTTGGGTGTAAGCGCAAAAGGCGCTTCCTGTAATCCGAAATGGCTCTCGTACATCAGCGTGGCGCAGTTTCAGGTTGAGGCTTGACGGATTCGGTCGAGTTCAGCAACTCGCGCAGCACACTCATGCGCTCGCGGGTGGCACGAACGTCCGCTTGCATCTGCCCCGGCGTTGAAACAATCGGGCGCAGCAGGATCACCAGTTCACTCTTGCGACTTTCGTAATTACGCTGTTTGAACAGCTCTCCCATCAGCGGAATGTCACTGAAAAACGGCACTGCGGCGTTGTTGTCTTCGCTACGATTCTGGATTAACCCCCCGATCACCACAATCTGGCCGCTCTGGGCCCGGATGACACTGTCTGTCTCCCTGACCGTGCTTTGCGCCAGGGGCAGGGTTACGTCCCGCTCACCCACAGTGATCAGTTTTTGCTGATCCTCCACTTCACTGACGGCGGGATGAACATGCAGAGTGATGGTTCCTTCTTTTGAAATCTGCGGGGTAACATCCAGGGAAATTCCCGAGAAAAAGGGTGTCAGCTCGACGGACGTTGACGTGTTCTCGGTACCCGTGCCCGCCGTGGTGTCGTCGTTAAAGTCGATATCGGTCACAAAGAACTCGTCCGTGCCGACCTTGATCACGGCTTTCTGGTTATTGGTGGTGGAAATACGGGGGCTGGAAAGGATCTGGACATTCCCTTGCTGCCCCAGCAACTCAATGACTGTACTGAAATTGCCCTCTGTGATCGTTGCCGAAAACAGGCCACCAATGTCACCTGTACGAATAGCCTGCCCCACCAGTTCCCCGGCGACGCTGGTAGGAGTGGAGCCCGACGACACTGACCTCAGATCTGACCAGTCAATACCCTGCCGGTAACTCTCATTCAGTTCCACCTCCAGAATCTTGGCTTCCAGAACCACCTGCCTCTGCATGATCAGCTCGGTGCGCCGCAGGTAATCCTCCACCATGTCCAGCTGGTCCGTACTGGCCCTCACCATCACCAGGCCAGCTCCGGCGTTTACCACGACCTGCCCGTCCTCGGCCGATACGATCATCTGCAGCGCGCGGGTGATGTCCTGCCAGAAATCGGATTCTGTCTCGGTTGAAATCGCGGTCCCCACCAGATTGCGGGTATCGCCAGACTGGTTATTACCGCCAGTTCCCGAGTTTCCGCCTCCTCCAGAGTTACCGTTACCGCGAGCGCTGCTGACCTGCCCGGAACTGACCCGGGTATCGGAGCTACCGCTGCGCTTGAAATGCAGGTAGTCGATGGGAAAAAGGCGGGTCTGGACGTCGTTGGCCGCCACCCGGTAGAGGCGCCCGGTCTTGCGGATGTTCAGCCCATAGAGATCCGCCGCAATGTCCATCACCTCAGGCACCGTGACGTCCGTCAGCCGCAGGTCAACAGCCGTGCTCACATTCGGGCGCACCACGACGTTATAGGGCGTGCCTTCTACCAGGGCCTCGAAAAAACTGGCGGCGGGAACGCCAGAGGCATTCACATCAAAGCGTTCGTCCTGGAGTTGCGGACTCTGCAGAGGCGGTAACAACTGGCTGCTGATCTCCGCTGGCGTCGGTGCGTTGCTTGCGGTCTCCGCCGGACCGCTTACCGCCTGCCGTTCCGCCTCTGCCATGGACTGGTCAATCTGATCCGCCACATCCGTGGAGGTGGCATTGGTGGTGCGCATCATCGGATTGTTGCTGCAGGCGGTCAGGGTAAGCCCAAGCACTACAGCTACCAGGGGTCTGATTGTAATCATCGTGATCCGTTTGTCCGTCATTGGCTTCTCCGCACCTGCGGCAGGGTTTTCGGGTAGAGCACCCTGAACTGGCCCTGATCAAGAATTTCCACCTTGTGCCGGTAAATACGCTTAACCCGGATGCCATTGTGGATTTCCCCCTCGCGCATCGGCACGCCTTCGATAACCGCCACCCGCCGTGCACTGCCCAGCAGTATGGAACCGAGCTCCAGATCCCGGACTGGTGCTTTCTGCACGCTTGGCAGCCGGGCCTCTGGCGGCCGGGTCGGGTCCTGCAGGGCGTTGGCCTGACTACTGGCCATCAAGGCAACGACCAACAGCCATTGAAAACAGGTTCTTATCAACACATCACACTCCCAGCCAGGCGGCTTCAAGGCTCAGGGTTCTGACCCGGATCCGGGCCTGGCCTCCCGGCCACTCACCGGCTTCGTAATTGAGCCGCAGCCATCCCAGACGATCATCCATGGCTTCAAGCTTTTCCAGGTATTGAAGGACGGCAAGGTAACCACCGGAAACCGTCAACTCGACATCGTGGGCGTAAAGCAGGGGCTCCGGGGCCTCACTGTCGTCGGTGTTTTCGGATTCCGTGGGCGGCTCACCCTGATAGACGGGCTCGGGTGTGCGCAGCACCAGCGATTCCAGGGTCAGCTCTTCCTGCGCTGCCAGCATGTTCCGGAGCAGTGCCACCATATCCCGTGGCGCGATCAATTGGTTTGTCGTTTCACTGATCTGCTGGTCCAGGCGATCAAGTCGGGTCTGACGGGTCTGCAGGCGTTTGCGTAATTCAGCCGATGGATCACTGGCCAGCTGGGCACTCAGGGTTTCCTGCTCGCCCAGAAGGTTATCTCGTGTGGTGGCGAGTGTCTGCAGGCGATTGTTCAGTTGTTGTTTCTCGGCCAACACCGGTGTCACCAGCAATTCCCAGCCAATCACGAACAACAGCACACAGGCCGTCACCATAATCAAGGCGCGTTCCCGCACCGGCCGCTCGTTAAACCAGACCGCACCGGCCTCGAACCTCTGCTGGAATTTAGTCATTACCCGCCTCCTTACTCGGATGAGTGGCGACGCGAAATGCGACCCATTCTCCCGAGGCATCCTCATCGTCTGGACGAGTTAACAGGAAATCCCGGAACGTCTGGCCGGCAAACACAGCTTCGGAGCCCAGCTGTTCCAGGTAAAGCGGGACACGCTCAGGCACTCGGGTTCGCCCTTCCAGACCGAGGCGGGGCGGAGAGGATTCCAAGCGAATCGCGGTCAACCAAAGCTGGGAGGGAACCTGCCGGGCTAGCGCAGCCATGCGGCTGGCAAATCCAGAATCGTTGTTGCTGGCCAAGCTATCTACTCGTTCCAGCAACCGCTGCCGTCGGGATATGGTATCGGTAATTCTTGCCAGGGCCTTTTCCAGTTCCGGGTCCGGCTTACGGGCCTCCACCTCTTTCGCCATGCGATCAATGGCCTGCTGCAGCTGACTGTTTTGCCGCTCAATCCTTTCAGCCCGCTGCTGCAGCTGTTGGTTCTGCCATTGCCCAAAGGCCATGGCACCCACCAGTGCGACAACCACAACGGCCACCAACACCAGGGCAGAGCGGGCATTCAAATGCTGTTTGCGGGGACGCAGCTCGGCGGTGTAGAGGTTGACCGTTTGCCTCATGCGTTGCGTCTCCCGGGAGAGAGGTTCAGGCCTGCGCTCCAGGCCAATAGGCAGCGAGAATCAAGTTCTTCATTCAGGGCAAAAGCCGACCAGTCCGGCGCATCAATACCGGCCGCCATATACGACCCCAGCATGGACGTCAGCGGCAGCATGGAATCCCTCGCCACCAGCCGGATAATGGCGGGGGGAGCCTGGCCCAGTTGGCTTTCGAAGTAATCCATGGAGCGCTGCATCTCCAGCGCCAGCGCCTGAACGGCCTCCTCCTGCTTGGAGGCGTCCAGAAGATCGTCGTACGACAGCTCCAGACGGCGGGAAAGGTAAAGTGTCTCGCCGCGACACACCACCATCTGACCATAACGGTCCCGCAGATGGACAACGGCCACGCCCACATTACCAGCATCCAGACCGGCGGCAAAGTTACGCAATGCCAGCTCGGCGATATCAATTTGCTGGAGCTTCAGGTCTGCGTTGTTTACCAGTGCAACCAGCTCCTGAACCAGGGATTTACGGGCCGCCACCAGGTTCACCAGTGGCCCACGGCCCCGGGTGGCATCCTCGGGGAAAGCAAACACATCGGAGACAGCCTCGGTGGGGCTGAAATCAAGAAAGTCTTTCAGCTTCCACTTCAGGGCGTCTGCCAGCTCCGAGTCCTCAACACCTTCTGGCCGCTCCACCTGGAAGACCTGGTATTGCTCAATGGGCAGAATCAGGGTGGTGGGGGCGCTTGCCCAGCCATGACTGGCGACGAGTTCGTCGAGGGTTTGCTGGCGCTTGGCTGGCATGCACTCAGCAAATCCGGCTACCTGGCTTGGCGTCCCGGGAGACACCGCCCAGGCGATGCCATCAGGCCGCACCTCCAGACAAAGGCGGGAGACTGACGAACCACGCCGGAATAATCGCTGTAGGGGCTTGATGCCAGGGATCAGGGCCATGTCTTCCTTGGTGTTGTTTGGAATGCCATTGCCGGACCAACGTCAGGGAATAATGCTTGGAAATCCGCCAATTTTTACATGAGGTTACATCATAAGTGAAAAACTCTGTCCAACTCCACGTTTTATGACGGATTTCACAGAATTTTGCACACCCTTTACAAAAAAGCCCGCGCAGAGCACGGGCTTTCTACAAGGCGGAAGACAGACTTAGAACGGGATATCGTCGTCGAAGTCATCAACCGGCTCCGGCATCCCGCCGGAAGGCTGCTGGCCCTGCGGGTTGCCGCCATAACCGCCAGACTGGGACTGGGGCTGCTGCGGTGGCTGCTGGTTGTACTGCTGATTCTGTGGCCGCCCCTGGGGAGCCCCCTGATTCATCGCGCCTTCGCTACCGCCACGACTGTCCAGCATCTGCATCTGGCCGTTGATATCCACTACGATTTCAGTGGTGTAACGGTCCTGGCCGTCCTGCCCCTGCCACTTCCGGGTTTGCAGTTTACCTTCGATGTAAACCTTGGAGCCCTTGCGCAGGTACTGCCCCGCCACTTCGGCGATCTTGCCGAACATGACTACGCGGTGCCATTCGGTCTTTGGCACCAGTTGCCCACTTTGTCGGTCCTTATAGCTCTCATCGGTGGCAAGGTTCAGATTCACAACCGCATTGCCATTGGGGGTGTACCGTGTTTCCGGGTCCTGTCCCAGGTTACCGATGAGAATGACCTTGTTTACGCCTCGTGCCATGGTTTGCTCCTGATCTATGTTTGCCGAATGCCTGCTTTCCGTGCACGCATCCCGTGTTTAAGAGTTATTACCCTGCCGCACAAAGTCCAGGTGCGCAAGCTGATCTTGGTTAAAATCCTGCCGGTCGACTTTCAGGTACGCCACCGCTCCATCTTCCACGATGACCACATCTTTAACGCCCACCAGATTTCGAAGATTCTCGTCGATTTCGTCAAAGCGGGCAGCGGCCACCTCATGCAGCGGGACAGTCAGGCTTGTGGTGTACTGTGGCACCGGCATGGTCAGCGCCACCAGCAACCAGAGCACCAGGCTGATCACCATCAGCCCGATCACACCTTCCAGGCCAGCCATCTGAAGCAGCAAGCCACCCAGCGTGCCCCCAAGGAAAGCGCCGGTAAACTGCGATGTGGAATACACGCCCATGGCGGTGCCCTTGCAGGCAGCGGGCGCTTCCTTACTGATCAGCGAGGGCAAGCTGGCTTCAAGCAGGTTGAAGGCCATAAAGAATAGGAACAGCACGCCCCAGGCTGCCCACAGACTTTGCCCCACCACCGCCAGGCACGCGGTGGAAATCGACAATAAGGCAATGGCGCCACATAGCACCGGCTTCATTTTACGCTTTTTCTCACCAATGATGATAAAGGGCACCATGGCGAAGAAAGAGGTGACCATCACAGTCAGGTAAAACCACCAGTGCGAGGTCGCTGCCAGACCGAGCTTGTCCTGCAACATGGTTGGAAACACCAGGAACAGTGACGTCAACACAAAGTGCAAAGCAAAAATACCGAAATCCAGGCGCAGAAGACGCCCATCTTTCAGCACCCGCCCCAGCATTTCCCGCGCCGGGTGCGTGTCGGCACTGATCTTGTGATCATGCGGCCTGGGTACCAGCCGGGCAACGATCACCAGCGCAACCAACGCCAACACCGCAGTCAGGTAGAAAATGCCGGACAAGCCCCAGACCGATCCCAGCATGGGTCCAAGCACCAGGGACACCGAGAATGACAAGCCAATGGAGATTCCCACGGTGGCCATGGCCTTGGTCCGGTGCTCTTCCCGGGTCAGGTCACTGAGCAAGGCCATCAGCACACTGGCTATCGCGCCCGCCCCTTGAAGAATCCGTCCGGCGATAACACCGTATATGGAATCCGAGGCTCCGGCGAGCAGACTACCGGCCGCAAACAGAATCAGGCCGATGTAGATCATGCGCTTTCGCCCCACTCGATCTGACAACAGACCGAAAGGCACCTGTAACACAGCCTGGCTGAAACCATAGGCGCCTATCGCAAGGCCTATCAGCAACGGCGTTGCACCCGTCAGGTCGCTGCCCAACAGTACAAATACCGGCATCACCATAAACAGGCCGAGCATACGCATGGCGTACACCGAAGCCAGAGCCATTACTGAGCGTTTTTCAAGCGCGTTCATCTTGTCCCGTGCGGCA
>Ga0208561_100068_pt1 | contig 30227 bp, 29 predicted proteins | sample Shrwel1BS1Day9_FD_187536 | JGI IMG/M metagenome (GOLD analysis project Ga0208561, IMG submission 187536) | Subsurface microbial communities from deep shales in Ohio, USA - Utica-3 well 1 S-1-Day9 (SPAdes) (version 2) ... | reverse complement strand
GGTCATGAAGGTGGGATTACTTACCGTGTGAATGGCAACCGCGCCGAAAACCAGACCGTGGAAGTAAAGGTAGACCTGCTACACTGATCTAATTCAGCCCGCCGTTCGTAGCGCCCGTAATCGCAGTATTTATACTGTATTAGCGGTGCAAAAACATGACAATTTGCGCCGCTTTTTGTAGCATCCTAAGCTAACTAAGTTGTTAACGAGTACTGTTAGCATTGCCATACCGGCATCATGGCATTGCTGGCATCGCTTTTTGGTTAGCAATCACTCACCATCAGGAACTCCATTCCCAGGAACAACCCATGCGCACTGCTTCCCGTTTCATCATTGTCCTTATCTTTCTCGGTGTCGTCCTTGGCGGAATTTTCGGCTACAAGTTCTACCAGTTCGGCCAGATGGAAAAGCAGCTTTCCCAGCCCCAGCCGCCGGCCAAGATCTCGGTCACCCAGGCCAGCGAGGAGAGCTGGAAGCCGGCCATCAAGGCCGTTGGCAGCATTGAGGCGATTAATGGCATTGAGGTTGCCAACGAGGTTCCAGGGGTTGTCGAGACCATCAATTTTGAATCCGGCGACACCGTCAGCAAGGGGGATGTACTGATCCGCCTGGACGCCGCCATTGACGAAGCCGCCCTGCGCACCCGTCGGGCCGAAGCGCAGCTGGCCGCCCAGGAGTTCAAGCGTGTGTCCGACCTGCTGCCACGCCGTGCTGTGTCCCAGTCCCAGTATGACGAAGCCAAGGCCAACTACGACGCGGCCCGTGCCCGGGTCAACGAGGCGGAGGCACAGCTCAACAAGAAAGTCATTCGCGCGCCGTTTGATGGAACCCTGGGCATTCGCATGGTGGATCAGGGTGAGTACATTGCCACCGGCACCCCCATCGTTGAGATCAACATGCTGAATCCGATCTACGTGGATTACACCCTGTCCGAGAAATCGCTGCCAGAGGTGGAAAACGGCTATCCGGTATCGGTCACCGTGGCCGCCGTCCCTGAGCACACTTTCACCGGTGACGTCAGTGCCATCAACACCTCGGTGAACCCGGAAAGCCGGACCGTGCGCATTCGTGCCACCCTGGACAACCAGGACAACCTGTTGCGCCCGGGTATGTTCGCCACCATCCAGACCGGCCAGCCACGGGAAAATAAGGTTGTGACCGTGCCACGCACCGCCATTTCCTATAACACCTATGGCGATTTCGTGTTCCTGGTGGCAGAAAACGACAATGGCGAGCAGATCGTCAAGCGCCAGACCATCACTACCGGTGAGGTCCGGGATGGCCGCGCTGAGGTCACCTCCGGGCTCAAGGCTGGCGACACCATCGTTGCCAAGGGTCTGCTACGCCTGCGCGCCGGCCAGCGAGTGGAAATCCTGGACGAGTCCGGCCAGGAGGCGTCTGAATAATGCGATTCACCGACATATTCATTCACCGGCCGGTACTCTCGACGGTTGTCAGCCTACTGATTCTGCTGATTGGTGCGCGGTCAGCCATGGAAATGGAAATCCGCCAGTACCCGGAGCTGGAAAGCACCACCGTTACCGTCTCCACCGCCTACCCGGGCGCCAGCTCCGACCTGATCAAGGGTTTCATCACCGTGCCCCTGCAGCAGGCGATCGCTGAGGCCAGCGGTATTGATTACCTGACTTCCACCAGTTCCCAGGGCGTGTCCACCATTCAGGCCAAGATGGAGCTGAACTACGACGCCAACGATGCCCTGGCGGAGATCCAGGCCAAGGTCGCCAGCCAGCGAAACGTCCTGCCTGCTGAGGCCCAGGATCCGGTGATCACATCGACGACCGGCGACAGCACCGCGTTGATGTACATCTCTTTCTACAGCACGGAACTGCAAGTCCCCCAGATCACCGACTACCTGACCCGCGTGGTGCAACCTAAACTGCAGGCCCTGTCTGGTGTGGGCAAGGCCCGGATTCTGGGCCGCAGTTTCGCGCTGCGCGTCTGGCTGAACCCCGAACGGCTGGCCGCCGTCGATATGACGCCAACGGAAGTTGCCGCCAAACTGCGGGCCAACAACTACCAGGCCGCCGTGGGCAAGACCCGGGGCAAATACACCGAAATCAGTCTGACCAGTGATACCGACATCGCCGACCCGGAAGCCTTCCGCAACCTGGTGGTGAAGGAAAGCGATGGCTCACTGATCCGCCTGAAGGACATCGCGAACGTCGAACTGGGCTCTGAGACTTACGATGAGCTGGCACTGTACAAGGGACAACCGGCGGCCTTTGTGGCCATCGAAATGGCACCTGGGGCGAACCCGCTGACCGTTGCCGACCTGGTAAAAGCCCAACTACCCGAAATCGAGCAACAACTGCCCAGCGGGCTGAACGTGCGTCTGGCTTATGACGCCTCTGACTTCATCCAGGACTCCATCAACGAGGTGATCAAGACCCTGCTCGAGGCCATGATCATCGTGCTGGTGGTGGTGTTCCTGTGCCTGGGCTCGGTAAGGGCCTCGGTGGTGCCTTCGGTTGCCGTGCCGCTGTCTCTGATTGGTGGAGCGTTTGTCATGCTCATGTTCGGCTTCTCGCTGAACTTGCTGACCCTGCTGTCCATGGTACTGGCCATCGGCCTCGTGGTGGACGATGCCATCATCATGGTGGAGAACGTACACCGGCACATTGAGCAGGGCGAGTCCCGTTTCGACGCCGCCATCAACGGTGCCCGGGAAATGGCCGTGCCCATCATCGCCATGACCACCACCCTGGTGGCGGTGTACGCGCCCATCGGCTTCATGGGCGGGCTGGTGGGCTCGCTGTTCACCGAGTTTGCCTTCACCCTGGCTGGCACGGTGGTGATCTCGGGCATTGTGGCTCTCACCCTGTCACCCATGCTGTCAGGTAAGGTACTCAAACCCCATGGCAATCCGGGGCGTTTCGAGCAGGTGGTGGAGAAGACCTTTAACGGCCTGTCCAACATCTACAAGCGAGCTTTGATCTCGCTGATGCAAACCAAGTCCGTGGTGATTTTCTTTGCCGTGGTGGTGCTGGGCTCCATCTACTTCATGGTTAACATGAGTCAGAATGAGCTGGCGCCGACCGAAGACCAGGGCATCCTGTTCTACCAGGGCCTTGGCCCGGAAACCGCCACCATGGACTACCTGTATGACCATGGTCAGGAAATACAGGATCGCATCGCCACCGTGCCGGGCTACAACGAAGACTTCATGATCATCGGTATCACCAGTCCGAACGCCGTCTTCGGCGGCTTCAAGATGAAGCCCTGGAGCGAACGGGACATTACCCAGTTCGAGGCTCAGCCGCAGGTGGATGCCGAGCTGAAAAACGTGACCGGTCTGCAAACCGCAGTTTTCCCGCGTCCGTCACTGCCGGGCTCGGGTGGCGGCCTGCCGTTCCAGTTCGTCATTACCACTGGCGCCAGCTATGAACAGCTGGACCAGGTGGCGGACGAGCTGCTGGGCAAGGCCATGCAGAGCGGCAACTTCATGTTCCTGAAGAAGTCCATCAACTTCGACAAGCCCATTACCCGTATCCAGGTGGACCGGGACCGTGTCGCAGACCTGGGCCTGTCCATGCAGGATGTCGGGCAGTCTCTTGCCAGCATGCTCAGTGGTGGTTACATCAATCGCTTCAACATGGAAGGACGGTCGTACAAGGTGATGCCCCAGGTGGATGAGCAATTCCGCCCGAGCAAGGAATCACTCAAGGATTACTACATCCGGGCCGGCAACGGCGAACTGGTACCGCTGTCCAGCGTGGTCAGCTTCACCGAGGACGTAGAACCGTCCAACCGCACCCAGTTCAACCAGTTGAACTCGCTGACCCTGGAAGGCGTGGTGCAACCGGGTGTTGCCATGGGTACGGCCATGGATTACATGGAGAAGACCGCCGAAGAGGTCTTCCCGCAGGGCTTCAGCAACGATTACACCGGCCAGACCCGGCAGTTGGCCAACCAGGGCAGCGCCCTGATGGTGACCTTCTTCCTGTCCCTGCTGGTGATCTATCTGGTACTGGCCGCGCAATTCGAAAGCTGGCGGGACCCGTTCATCATCCTGGTCTCGGTGCCCATGTCCGTGGCTGGTGCGATGGCCTTCATTGTGCTGGGCTTCGCCACCATGAACATCTACACCCAGGTGGGGCTGATCACGCTGATCGGCGTGGTCTCGAAGAACGGCATCCTGATTGTGGAGTTCGCCAATCTGTTGCAGAAGGACCGGGGGCTGAGCAAGTTTGATGCAGTGGTTGAGGCCGCCGCTATTCGACTGCGTCCGATCATCATGACCTCCCTGGCGCTGATCTTCGCCATGGTGCCACTGCTGATCGCCATTGGTCCGGGTGCGGAAAGTCGCTTCGCCATCGGCCTGACCATCAGCGCTGGCCTGGGTATCGGTACGCTGTTCACCATCTTCGTGCTCCCGGCGTTCTATCTCCTGCTGGCCCGTGATCATCACGGCTCAGCACAGGACGAATACGCGGATGAGGAACCGGCGGCCAGCCAATAACACAGGCACAGCCCCAAAAAAGCCCGCCCGGGATCATCCCGCGCGGGCTTTTTTCGTTCAGTTACCGTAATTCAGGAAGCCGTGCAGGTTTTACCCGATGGCGCGCTCATATTATCCAGGGCCTGCAAGCGCCGACGCCATTGCACTGTTTCGCTGGGCAGCTCACCAAAATGGTCCCGGTACAGAGCCGCAAAGCGGCCCAGGTGCGAAAAGCCCTCGTCAGCGGCGTACCAGGAGATGTGGGGGATGTCGCACTGGCAGTCCACCAATCGGCGACGGACGCGAATCAGCCGGCAGCGCTGGTAGAACCGGTAAGGCGTCATGCCGGTGGCCCGCTTCATGAGGTAGTACAGGTTGCGTTCGCTGACACCGGAATGGCTGGCCAGCTCCTGCAGGTTAAACGCCCACTGCGGCTCGTTGCGAATCTTGTCCACCACCCGCACCAGGCGTCGATCCAGCTCCATCGACGGTTCCTCTCCGGCAGGATGGGGATCACCAGAGGACAACAATTCCCGGACCCTGGCGAACAGCTGGTTCACCTCTTCACAGGCATGCCGATGGCCGTGGAAATACTCGGAGCGAAACAGAAATTGCCAGAGACAGACAGCCAGGGCGTTAGCCGCCCCCTGTACCGGCCAACGGGGAATGTGGCCAGGCACCGGGAAAACCAGGGCCAGCCGGCTACCCCCGCCCACCGTCAGGGTAAATTCCTGATCGGCCGGAACCGTGGCCAGTGGCACCATCGGCAACCGGGGACCATCGGTCAGGGCAACCTCACAACGCCCTTCCAGTGGCATCACCAACAAGGCACCGGCCAGCAGACAGTGAGTGAATTCCATCTCCTGGGCAACGTTCAGGACACAGACCACACCAGCGTCGGCTTCAATGGCAGACAGCGAACCAAAGACCGCCTGACTGCGACGCGCATGGCACTCAAGGTCGTCGCAGCCCAGAAGGTGGCGAAGGGCGTGAAGCCACTCGCCGGCAGCGGCACGATTCAGCCGCAGGTAGGCTTCGAGTTCGGATTTACTCTGGGGGTGGCGCATACCGCTCGCAGGGGCAATGAATGACCTCGTCCTTTTAAGGCACACTCGCACATTGCCCTAGCCAGATCTTGCAAAATGTTCACAATATGGCCGGTTTTCCGCTTTTTCTTGATACCCATCAAGCGGCAGAAGAGGCTCCTCACGCCTTTAGATCACTTCCAGACTCGCCAGGGGCAAGGGGCGGGCCATCAAATAACCCTGCCCCCGATGACAGTTCAGTTCCTGCAGGCGAGTTCTCTGGGCTTCTGTCTCGATACCCTCGGCCACCACTTCCAGATCCAGAGCCTCAGCAATACCGAGGATGGCGCCCACGATGCGGGAATCCCGACGTTCAGGCCCAAGACGCTGCACGAACTGGCGGTCGATCTTCAGCACGTGCACCGGGAGGGTATGCAGGTAGGCGAGAGAGGAATAGCCGGTGCCAAAATCATCGATGGCCACCATCACACCCTTATGCCCGAAGTCCTTGAGTTTATCCAGGCAGGTGCGGGAGAGATTCATCAGGTGAGTTTCAGTGATTTCCAGTTCCGGCACCCATCCCGACTGGCGCAGGCGCGCAAAGAAAGGCTCCAGCAGGTCTTCCAGGCGACCATCGGCAATCTGCCGCGCGGAAATATTAATCGCCAGGCGCATGGAATCCCCGCCGGTCACTCCATGCAAATCCAGGTCAGCAGTGATACACCGGACCAGTTGTTCGGTCAGCTCATGGATCAGGCCCCGCTGTTCCGCCAGGGGAACAAACTCACCCGGCGAGACCGCACCGAGTTTGGGGTGGCGCCAGCGTATCAGTGCTTCCATGCCCACCATCTCGCCGCTGGAAAGATCGTATTGGGGTTGATAGACCACCGAGAATTCTTCCGGCGATGTCTTCAGCGACGCAACCAGCGCTTCTGAAAGAATCTGCTGATGCTGGCCCTGCTCGCTTTCCTCAGCACTATATACCCGGTAACAGGCCCGACCGGCGGTTTTCGCAGCGTACATGGCCCGGTCGGCTTTCAGCAGGAGATCGGCGGCGCTGTCCGAGTGCTTGGGATAGATAGCAGCCCCCACAGAGGCGGAAAGAAAATATTCCCGGTAATCCACCACCATGGGCGCACGGAACGCCTGTGTTGTGCGCTGACAGACCGCTTCCAGCTCGGATTCATCCTGCAATTCGATGATGGCGGCAAACTCGTCGCCGGACAAACGGGCCACTACATCACCTTCGCGCAGAACCCCCTGGATGCTGGCTGCCGCTTCCTTCAACACACGGTCCCCGTAGTCATGACCGTGGAGGTCATTCACCGACTTGAAGAAATCGAGGTCAATGTAGAGAACCGCAAAACAGGTCTTGTCATAGTTGCGCCGGGAGGCCCTGGCTTTCAGGAATTCCTGGAACAAGGTGCGGTTGGGCAATTCCGTGAGGGGATCGTAGTAGGCCAGCGCCGCCAGGCGCTCATCGTTGGCGGTTAACTCGCCAACATCCATGAACACGCCCGTGTAGAAACAGCCTTCCTCGTATTCCACCGGGTAGATCGTGAGCCATTGGGGGTAGGTTTCACCATTTTTCCGGCGATTCCAGATCAGCCCTTCCCAGCGGCCTTCGCTTTCCAGACGGCGCCACATGTCAGCATAGAACTCACGGGAATGCAGACCGGAACTTAGAATCGACGGGGTCTGCCCGACAATCTCTTCCTGCTGGTAGCCGGTAACGGCCTCAAACTGGCGATTGACGTAAGCAATGGTGGCATCAAGGCCTGAAAGCATGATCGCTTTGGGATGCAGATCCACCAGAGCTTTAAAGTCCTGTCCGCTCAATGACTGCATGGATGCTTCCACTCGCTGTTCCCTGCCGGTGTTTTTTATTCTTGTTGTCAGCATAAGCTTAAAACACTCTCAACCTATCCGTTTTTTGCAAAATAGGCCTATTTTTAACCAAATCGGTAAGTGCCTCTCATTAGTTTCTCAAGAATTGCAATAAGGGGATATTCTGCAAAGGTCGGCAGGCCGATAGTGTGTACACATGGAAGCGTATTCTGGAGCACCACATGCGCAGGAACGAACCGGTGACAGGGAAGGAACACGAGTACCCGTCACACTATCACCTGATCAGCACCACCGACCTGAAAGGCAAGATCACCGCCGTCAACGAAGACTTTGTTGATGTCGCCGGCTTCAATGAAGACGAACTGATCGGCCGCCCCCACAACATGATCCGGCATCCGGACATGCCCCCAGAAGCCTTCGAGAATCTCTGGCAAACCGTGCAGGCGGGCGACTCCTGGCGGGGCATCGTCAAGAATCGCTGCAAAAATGGCGATCATTACTGGGTGGATGCCTACGTTACACCAATCAAGAAAAACGGCCAGATCGTCGAATACCAGTCGGTTCGCTGCCAACCCAGCCGGGCACAGATCCAGCGTGCAGAGGCGGCCTATGCCGCTTGGAACAAGGGCAGGATACCCCGGCGCTACCAGGCCATCAGCCCGCCCATGGCCTCCAAACTGGCCTGCCTTTACGCCGTTCTGGCCGGCAGCCTGGTGATTTTTGGCCTGGCCGCGCTGACCCTGATCCAGATGGCTGTTCTTCAGGCCCTGGTACTCGCCGTATTTGCCATCCTCTTCTGGCTCACGCTGCCGATGATGCGCACCGCCCGGGACGCCTGCTGCGACGCCCACCCCGTTATGCCCTGGATCTATACCGGTCTTCGGGACGAAAGTGCCTGGATTGAGTACGATCGGCAAAAACGCGACGCCACCCTGCGAGCCGTCTCCGCCCGAATGCACTCCAACATAGGCATGCTGCACGGCAAGAAACAGAAAACCATGGAATGGGTATCCAGCTCGGTCGACAGCGTGCGTAACCAGCAAACGGACATTGAACACATTACCCGTGCTTTTGAAGAACTGGCGCAGAGCGTACGGCGGGTCAGTGACATGACCACCCGCACGGAGCATGCCAGCCAGGAAGCGCGACAATCCGCGCACCAGTGCCAGGACCGGATGGATGGCGTCAACCAGGCGATCTCCCAGCTAAGGGGACAGCTGGACAGCGCCAATACCGAAATGGACAAGCTCTCGGAACGTAGCGATGCCATTTCCGTGGTCCTGGAAGTGATCACGGAAATTGCCGAGCAAACCAACCTGCTGGCACTGAATGCCGCCATTGAGGCAGCCCGGGCGGGAGAAGCCGGCCGGGGCTTTGCCGTGGTGGCCGACGAAATTCGCGGCCTGGCCCGACGCACCCACGAATCCACCCAACGCATCGACACCATGATTGACGAGCTGCAGTCGGAAACCCACATGGTGGTCGATGTGATCAACAAAGGCTCGGAAGCCTGCAACCGCACCGCCACCATGGCCGATGAGGCCAGCCAGTCACTGCGCGTCACCCTGAACGACATGGACATCATCGACGATTGCGCCAGGGAAGTCGCCAGCGCCTCGCAACAACAATCGGCCCTGGCGGTTCAGGTGGAAAAGCAGGCCTCGCACTTGCTGGATCTGGGCAACCAGTCAGTGTCCAGCAGCGAAAGCGCGCATCAGGAGTCCGAGCAGTTGGGGAACCATGTAGACCAGGCCCAGTTGCTGACCAGCCACTTCCTGCATATGCTGCGGGATCGCCTGCGGCTCAGCAAATCCGGCGAAAAACAGAAAGAATTTCCCGAGCCGGCCCAATAAGGTACTCTGGCAATCCTCTAACGGTCAGTCATCACAACCAACAGGATTGCCTCTACCTTGACCCTGGGCACACTCGTCTGGCTCTTTATCGCCGGTTTCGCCGCCTGGTACTGGTGGCGGGCCAAGGCCATCAAGGATTCTGTCCTAACGGCCGCCCGGCGCTACTGCAAATCCATGGACGTCCTGCTTCTGGACGATGCCGTTTACCTGCGCGGCTTATGGTTCAAGCGCGACCAGAATGGCCGCATTCGGGTCTGGCGTCGTTTCCTGTTCGATTTCGCCACCACCGGCGAAGAGCGCTACACCGGCCGCATCATCATGCTCGGCCCCAACATCCTGCACATGGAGCTCGAGCCTCACCGGTTCTAGCGAGCCTTTGCCCTGATAAGCCTCAGTTTTCGGCAATCCCTTATCTGACCACCCATTTTAAATATGTTTGGGTTTCCTATACTGCGTAGGTGACCACTCACCAAACAGACCGGGACAATGGACATCAAACACGACCATCGCTACGCGATTAACCTGAACGTCCGGGGCATCCAGCCCTCTGCCACCCTCCGCATCAATGAGCTAAGCAACCAACTCCGGGCCGAAGGCCGGGACATCATCAAACTGGGCCTGGGACAATCACCCTTCCCGGTACCCGAGCGAGTTGTCGAAGCGCTCAAGGAACACGCCCACGAAAAGGACTATCTGCCGGTCAAAGGCCTTAAAGGCCTGCGCGAAGCCATTTCCGGCTACATCAACCGTAACGAACGCATGCGCAGCACCTGGGAAGACGTGCTTATCGGCCCGGGCTCGAAAGAGCTGCTGTTCATGCTGCAGCTGGCCTACTACGGTGATTTGCTGATTCCGCGCCCAAGCTGGGTGTCCTACGCCCCTCAGGCCCGGATCATCGGCCGCTCCGTGCATTGGCTGCCAACCCACGCCGAGAACAACTGGCAACTGACCGCCGAGGAACTGGATATCGTTTGCCGGGACGATCCCACCCGCCCGCGTATCCTGATCCTGAACTACCCGTCCAACCCCACGGGCTGCACCTACACCGACGACCAGCTGCTGGCCATTGCCAACGTGGCCCGCAAATACAAAATCATCCTGTTGTCGGATGAAATCTACGGGGAAGTGCACTTCGAGGGTCGACACAAATCGATCGCGCGCTACTACCCGGAAGGCACCATCATCAGCACCGGCATGAGCAAGTGGTTGGGTGCCGGCGGCTGGCGCCTGGGCACGTTCATTTTCCCGCCCGAGCTGCGCCCACTGCAGGACGCCATGGCGATCATCGCCAGCGAAACCTTCACCTCTACCGCGGCCCCCATCCAGCACGCGGCGATTACCGCGTTCAACGGCGGGGACGATATCAACGAATACCTGAAACAGTCCCGCCGGATTCTCAAGGTGGTGGGTGAATACATGCATCGCCGGCTGCAGGAAATGAACGCCGTGGTGCAAAAGCCGCAGGGCGCGTTCTATCTCTTCCCGGACTTCTCTGCATACCGGGAAAAACTCGCCCGGCATGACATCAAGACCTCACAGTCCTTCTGCACGGCGCTGTTGGCCAGCACTGGCGTGGCCATCCTGCCGTCCAGTGACTTCGGTTTCACCCCGGACCACCTGGGGGCACGACTGGCGTTCGTGGATTTTGATGGCGGTGAGGCCCTGAAGCTTGCCGGTGGCGATTATGCCGACATCGAGTTGGGCGACGACTTCGTGCAGCAGGCCTGCCCTCGCCTGGCAAAAGCCATGGACAAAATGGAGCAGTGGCTCAACAGCCTGTAACCCTGCCGTGCTAGACTGGCACCCTCACGTTTGCTGCCTGGGGGTGCCATGTCTGACGCAATGACTCTTCGAGAAATTACCGATTTCGCCGAAAACCTGGCCCGCGAGGCTGGCGAACTGGTTCGCCGGGAGCGCGAGGACAACACCCTGCGCACCGACTACAAGCACCAGACCGAGCTGGTCACCCACGCCGACGTGATGGCGGACGAATTCATCACCGGCGCCATCCGGAAACGCTTCCCGCACCACCGCATTCTTTCCGAAGAGACCATGCCGGATTTGTCCCAGGCCGAAGAGCTGGACACCCCGCTGTGGATCATTGACCCCATCGACGGCACGGTGAACTACGCCTACGGCCACCCCCAGGTGGCGGTGTCCATTGCCTACGCGGAAAAGGGTCAGGTGCAGGCGGGCGTGGTACACGCGCCTTTCTCCGATGAGACCTACCGCGCCACCAAGGGCGAAGGCGCCACTCTGAATGACAAGCCCATCCAGCACAGCGGAGCCACCGAACCCCGGCAGTCCCTGTTCGCCACCGGCTTTCCCTACACCAAGGACAACCTGGAGCCGCTGGTCAACCGCCTGAACGCAATGATCCACCAGTGCCGGGACCTGCGCCGCATCGGCTCGGCAGCCCTGGACATCTGCTGGGTGGCCTGCGGCCGTCTGGACATCTACTACGAAACCGTCAGCCCCTGGGACTTCGCCGCCGCCCGCCTGATCGCCAAGGAGGCCGGCGCCACGGCTGGGCACTTTGGTGCCGTTCCTGAAGGTTACCCTGAAGACCTCTGGGGCCAGGACTTGCTGATTTCCGCGCCGGCGGTGTGGGAGCCAGTGCGAAAGATACTGCGGTCTGCTTCCGGATATGAGGGTAATTAGCCCCAAACAGACTCGGATACCAAGCCCCAGGCTTCATCAAAGTCAGTCGAGGGCAGGCGAGCAAACGAAGAGCGCACAAACCGCTGAATCCGGCCCTCGACAAATACCATGACAAAGTCCGCCCCACGCGCCGAAGTGGTCCGCGGACTCAGGCCCTGGCGAATTTCGCCTTCCTTCAGAGCCTGCCGAAGCTGGGTTTCCAGGCGCTCGAAGAATTGAGACGCCCGCTTGCGCAGGGACTCGTCTTCACCCATCAGGGCATCGCCGGTCAGCACACTGCACAGCCCCGGATTGCGTTCGGCGAACACCAGCACCAGATGCACCAACTGCTGGATGCGAACCCGCACATCCTCCTGCTCCTGAAGGATTACCTGGCAGCGGGAAAACACCGCTTCCTCGGCAAACTCAATCAAGGCCTCGAACATTTTCCGCTTGCTCGGGAAATGGCGGTACAAGGCCGCCTCGGTCACACCCACAGTGCGAGCCAGGCCGGCGGTGGTAATACGGGCGCCGGGGTCAGACTGGATAAGTTCCACCAGGGCGTGAAGGATGCTTTCCCGACGGCTGGGTTTCTGGTTGGTCATGGCAAGGTTTCAGCGCTTTTGGGTTCTGGTTATCGGTTTTATGCCCTCTCCCCTGGTGGAAGAGGGCCAGGAAGAGAGGGATTAAGGGTCTTAGAAGAAAGTACCGTCGATGGGTGATGATGCACTGGCGTACAGCTTCTTCGGCATACGGCCAGCCAGGTAGGACTCGCGGCCCGCTTCGATGGCCAGGCGCATGGCGTGGGCCATTTTGATGGGGTCCCCGGCCTTGGCGATGGCGGTATTCATCAGCACGCCGTCGCAGCCCAGTTCCATGGCAATGGCAGCATCGGATGCCGTACCCACGCCGGCATCCACCAACACCGGCACATTGGCGTTCTCAACAATCAGGCGGATGTTGTAGCGATTCTGGATGCCCAGGCCCGAACCAATGGGCGCACCCAGGGGCATGACGGCAATACAGCCCATCTCTTCCAGGCGCAGGGCCAGCAAGGGATCATCGGAGCAGTACACCATCACCTTGAAGCCGTCCTTGATCAGCTCTTCGGCGGCCACCAGGGTTTCCGGCATGTTCGGGTACAGGGTTTTCTGGTCGCCCAGCACTTCGAGTTTTACCAAGTCGTGGCCATCGAGTAGTTCCCGGGCCAGTTTGCAGGTGCGCACCGCATCCTTGGCGGTGTAGCAGCCGGCGGTGTTGGGCAGGATGGTGTAGGTATCCGGGTTCACCACATCCAGCAGGTTGGGCTCGTCCGGGTTCTGGCCAATGTTGGTTCGGCGCACCGCCACGGTGACAATTTCGGCGCCGGAGGCTTCAATGGCGTGGCCGGTTTCCATCAGGTCGCTATACTGGCCAGTGCCCACCAACAAGCGGGACTGGTACGTCCGGCCGGCAAGTTCCAGGGGTTTGTCTTCGGGGAGCTGGATCTGTGCTGTCTCTGTCATGGTTTTCCTGAAATCGGTAGTCGTCATATAGGATCGCAGGCGGGATGGACCCGCTGCTTAACCGCCGCCAATGGCGTGAACCACTTCCACCCGGTCACCCTCGTTGAGGGTCAGTTCGGGGTGTTGGCTGCGGGGTACAATGTCTTCGTTCACTTCCACGGCAAGCCGCTTGCCGGTCAGTTCCAGATGCGCAATCAGGTCCGCGACCGTCATGGCATCGGGTAGTTCCACAGCGTCACCATTCAGCTGTATCTGCATGGTTTTCTTACCTCTGCTCTTTCTTCAGGGCTGCGATGATCAACAGTACCCAGCCAATCATGAAACAGACACCGCCGATCGGGGTCACCGGCCCCAGCCAGTGAGTGCCGGACAACACCAGCAGGTACAGGCTGCCGCTAAACAGCACAATGCCCGCCAGCCAGAACCCACAGGCGACAACCAGCAAACGCCTTGGCAATCCCACGGTGGGCATGAGCGACGCAGCTACCAGCACAATTGCGTGGTACATCTGATAACTGACGGCCGTTTCAAACACGTCAAGACCACGGGCGCTGACCACGCCCCGCAGACCGTGGGCGCCAAACGCACCGGTCATTACCGCCAGCAAGCCCGCCAGGGCACCAAGTGCCAGAGCCCAGCGAATGGTTTGCCGGTTTAACGGATTAACTGCAGTCACAGTGGATCTTCTCGCCGGTGTCCAGGTTCATCATGGTTAATGCACCACCCCAGACGCAACCAGTGTCCAGGGCCACGTATTGCTCACTGACTGTGCGCCCCTCAAGTGCGGCCCAATGGCCGAAGATAATTCGGGTGTCATCCTGGCGGGGAAAATCGAACCAGGGTGCAAAGCCCTCGGGCGCGTTGTTGGCCGGTTCCTTGGTATCCAGCTCCAGGGTGCCGTCCTGGGCGATGAAGCGCATGCGGGTGAAGTAGTTGGTAATCGCCCGCCAACGCTCCATGCCCTCCAGGTTCTCATCCCAACAGGCCGGCTCATTGCCGTACATATAGGTGAAGTATTCTTCGGCCTGGTCACTGCGGATAACCGACTCCACTTCCCCGGCGTAGGCCATGGCCTGCTCCACACTCCAGATGTGAGGCAGCCCGGCATGGGCCATCACCAGGTTGCGGCGAGGGTCGTGCACGCAAAAATTCTGCTGGCGCAGCCAATGTAACAGCCGGTCCCGGTCCGGGGCCTCCAGGATCTCGGAGAGCGTGTCTTTCTTCTTGAAGCCATGCCCACCCAACGCAACGGCCAGCAGGTGCAGGTCATGGTTGCCCAGCACCACCAGGGCGGAATCCCCAAGGCTTTCGACGTACCGAAGGGTTTCCAGGGACGATGGCCCCCGGTTGATCAGGTCACCGGCCACCCAAAGCCGGTCGCGGGAGGGCGAGAAGTCCACTTTCGCCATCACTTCCCGCAAACGTTCGTAACACCCCTGAATATCGCCAATGGCGTAGTCAGTCATTACTTACCTCTTCCCCTTGCGCACAGTGATCTCCGCTGTCTACCAGCATGTCAGCAATTTGTACGTAATCAGCCAGGCTAAGGTTTTCCGGTCGCAGACCGTCGTTGATGCCCAGACTCTGCAGTTGCTCGACGGTAACCATGCTCGCCAGGGCCTTGCGCAGGGTTTTGCGACGGGCATTGAAGGCGGTACGCACCACCGCCTGAAGCGTTTTCAGGTCTTTGGCCGGGTGCGGCAATTCCTTGTGCGGCACCAGTCGCACAATAGCGGAATCCACTTTGGGCGCTGGCCGGAAGGCGCCCGGCCCCACTTCAAACAGCGGCTGCACCTTGCAGAAATACTGGGCCATGATACCCAGGCGGCCATAGTTGTTGTCGCCCGGCACCGCCGCCAGCCGCTGCACCACTTCCTTCTGCAGCATGAAGTGCATGTCCGCCACCACCCCGGCCTGGGACAACAGGTGGAAAATCAGCGGCGTGGAAATGTTGTACGGGAGGTTACCGATAATGCGCAGCGGCCGATCGGTCATCAGCTGGCTGAAATCAAAGCTGAGGGCGTCGGCTTCGTGGATCCGGAATTCCGGGTAGTTAAAAAACTTGGTGCGCAACACCGGAATCAGGTCCCGGTCCAGCTCCACTACCTGCAAACGCGGGTTCACCGCCAGGATTTCCTCGGTCAACGCGCCCAACCCCGGACCAATCTCCACGATGGCGTCGTCTGGCTTCGGGTTGATGGCCCGAACAATTTTCTCTATCACGCCCGGGTCACTCAAAAAGTTCTGACCAAAGCGTTTACGGGCCTTGTGCCCATGGTTGTTACTCATGAATATTCTCCGGCGTTCGCCGCCTTTCGACAAAGCGCCATCTGTTCGCCAACGCGAATGGCGGTGTGCAGACTACCGGCGTCCGACTTGCCCGTGCCCGCCAGATCAAGGGCGGTGCCGTGGTCCACGGAAGTTCGTACGATGGGCAGCCCCAGGGTGATGTTCACCGCACGGCCAAAGCCCTGGAATTTCAGTACCGGCAGGCCCTGGTCGTGATACATGGCCAGGGCGGCGTCAGCATTATCGAGCCAGTGGGGCGTGAACAGGGTGTCCGCCGGCAGCGGACCGGTCAGTTCAATGCCCTCGGCGCGCAGTTTTTCCAGGGTAGGCTCGATCACGTCGATTTCTTCCCGGCCCAGATGGCCGCCTTCGCCGGCGTGGGGGTTCAGTCCCGCCACCAGGATGCGCGGCTGCTCAATGCCAAAGAAGGTTTTCAGGTCGGCACTCAGGATGCGGGTCACCTGGGTGATCCGTTCGGGCGTAATGGCTTCAGGTACGTCCTTCAGGGGTAAGTGAGTGGTTACCAGGGCCACCCGGAGCTCTTCGGTGGCAAGCATCATCACTACCCGCTCAACGCCACACAGCTCCTGAAGGAACTCGGTATGACCGCTGAAGGCAATGCCCGCTTCGTTGATCACGCCCTTGTGAACCGGTGCCGTAACCATGCCGTCGAAGTCGCCTTTCAGGCACCCCTCAGCGGCAATGGTAAGGGTATCCAGCACGTACTGGCTATTCGCAGAATCCACGTGACCGGCTGTTTCGGAGTGGCAACCATCGACGTGTCGCACGGACAGGTGGCCAGCACGGGTCTCCGGGAGCTGCCCCGGTTGCCAGTCGTGCAGTTCCACAGCCAGGCCCAGGTTTTTTGCCCTGGCCGCCAGCAGTGACTTACTGGCAATCACTACAATACCCGGCTGGCGAGTCTCGCCGGCCAGTTGCAGACACAGCTCAGGACCGATGCCCGCCGGTTCACCGGCGGTCAGGGCCAGGATGACCGGACTGCTCATGAAGCGGTGTCGCCTTCGCTGGCGTTGTTCATGTCCGCATACTCACCCTTGAACTCGACAAACGCCTCATCACGGACTTCCCGGAGCCAGTTCTGCAGCTCGGTCTCGAACTTACGCTGGTAGATCGCCTGGCGGGCCTGGGCTTCCTTGTTGGCTTCGGTCACATCCTGGCGACGACGCTCCTGCACCTGAAGGATATGCCAGCCAAAACGCGACCGAACCGGGCCATAAATCTCGCCTACGCGAGCATCCAGCATAGCCTGCTCAAAGGCCGGTACCATCTGTCCGGGGCTAACCCAGCCCAGGTTGCCGCCATCGGAACCAGACACCGCGTCGTCAGACACCTCGCGGGCCAGCTCGGCGAAATCCGCGCCATCTTTCAGCTCCTGATAGATTTCCCGGACGCGTTGCTCGGCCTGTGCCTCGGTCAGAGCATCCGACGGCTGCACCAGGATATGACGCACACGATGCTGCTGAACAAACTGTTGCTGTTCGCCGCCGCGGCGGTCCATCACCTGCACCAGGTGGAAACCGCTGTTGTTCTCAAGCACCTCGGAAGGCTCGCCGACGTTCAGCTCCGGCACCACGGGCGCAACCAGTGACGGCAACTGGCTCTCCGAACGCCAGCCCATGTCACCACCTTCCAGGGCGTTGCTGGCATCCGATTCGGCCACCGCCACCTCGCGGAAATCCCGGCCTTCCACAATCTGCTGGCGCAGCTCTTCGGCCTTGGCACGGGCGGTGTCCACGGAGGCTTCGTTGCCCGGTTCATCCACTTCAATAAAAATGTACGCCAAGCGGTATTCAGGCTCGTTGGCACCGCGGGCCTCCTGGGCCTTCAGGTAATTCTCCACTTCGCGGTCGGTTACCCGTACCCGATTGCCAACCCGGCGCTGCTGGACGCGACTGGTCAGCATTTCATTGCGAATCTGCTCGCGCGCCTGCTGGTAGGTCACCCCTTCCTGGGCCAGCTGCTGCTCAAACTGGGCCAGGGTCATGTTGTTATTTTGGGCGATGTTCCGCAGGGTTTCGTTCAGCTCGTTGTCGCTGATGCGAATCCCCATGTCATCAGCCATCTGCAGTTGCACCGATTCGGCAACCAGTTGCTCCAGCACCCGCTCTTCCAGCAACTGACGGGGCGGCAGGCCCGTGCCCTGGGCGCTCAGGCGACCGACAATGGTGTTTACCCGGGCCTCAAGCTCGCTTTGCAGAATGGCCTCGTCGTCAACAACGGCCACCACCTGGTCCAGCAGTTTTCGTTCGGCGTGGGCAGAAACCGACACGGCCACCAGGGCCAGGGTCAGTAGCAGTGTCAGTCCGTGGCGGACAGTGGCCTTCATAGTCACCTCTTGATTGGTCAATTCGCAGCTGCAGCCCCGAGTGGGCATCGCAGATCTTGGTCCGTTTTAGGGGCTTGGAGTTCCAAACCGGCGGCGGTCACGCTCGTCATAGCCATAAATAGCATTGGAGAGTTCGTCAGCGCCATCGCCGCTGCCGCCAAGACCCTTGAGTTCCACCCGGAACAGAATCCGGTTGTCCAGCTCTTCGTCATCGGTCAGGTAGCTTTGATGCACCACCTGCACGCTCCAGCAGCAGTTGTTGTATTCCAGCCCGGCCAGGCTGCCCACCGTGCGGTCATCCGTATAGTCATACACCCAGCGACCCAGCACGCTGACGCGGTCGGTAATCGGGAACACGGTGCCGATATCACTCTGGTCCAGTTCGTCGTCCGTGCTGGCCAGCCCATCGCCTCGATTGTAGGTGTGTCCCAGCGTGGCCAGGTAGCGATAATCCTCGGAGTGGAAGATCAGCTGACTGCGCCCTTCCAGGGTTTGTTCGGTCTCGTGATCCCACAAACCGGAAGAACGAATTTCCAGATTGTCCAGGGGCTTGAGGACCACCTCACCGGCCAGGGGCGAATCGGTATCGGAGCAGTCAGCCTTGCCACAATTACCGTTCAGGGTAACGTCCCAATCCTCGAAATAGTGCACCTGACCGATGCTGAATCGTGCGCGCTCGGCACCAGTGGTCAGATCGTTGAAGCGGCTGGTCAGGGCTACGGTGAGCTGGTCCGTGTCACCAACCCGGTCGCCCCCGGTAAAGCGGTTGCGGCGGAAAAGCTGGTCGAACCGGAAACTGCGCAGCCCGGTATCGAAATCCGGGATGTAGCTCTGGTCCTCGGCATCGGCCCAGGCATAGTACAGCCGGGGCTCCAGGGTCTGGTTGTAGGGCACATCAAACAGCTCGCCCCGACGGTCAAAATACAGGCCATTGTCCCATTCAAATACGGGGACACTGCGGTCAAAACTGCCATCACGCTGGTTATAGTCGTAGTCATCCAGCTCATAGCGGGTGTAATCCAGGCTCACCGACGGGCGGCTATAGCCCCAAAGGGCGCGCATCGGCAGGGCCACTTCCGGAATAGCACGCAGGCGCTGGCCGGTTGCTGCTTCCAGGCCGGTCAGGGTGTCATTGTCCCGGTCAAACCAGGTGTACTGACTTTCCAGGTTGGCTTCCAACCAGCCGGCCTGCGCCGTGCCACCGTAAATCACTTCCGGCAGCTGGTCATAGGGTTTGTTCTCTTGCAGCACATCCTCGTCCAGCGTCTGGTAACCATTGAGGTAAGCCTCGAAATACTGGTCACTGCCCGAATAGCGCACCCCACCACGCCGGCGCAGGTGCGTGGTCTGGTTAATATCCAGTGAGCGGTTCAGGTCACTCAGGTAGTCCTGATCCGAGACGACCGAGTAGTCCACATAGCCATTCCAGCCGCCACCAAAGCCGGCGCGACTGGTGAAATCCAGCCCCCAACGCTCGCCGTCCTCTGCCGGAAATTCATCCTCGTAGGCGGAATCGTTGTTGATGTAGCCCAGCTGCAGGACCGACTGGCCCAGCGAACTCAGGTAGCGGCCTTCCAGCTCCGTAAACAGACCCCGCCCATGAATGTACTGCGGGGTAATGGTGGCATCGTAGTTCGGTGCCAGATTCAGGTAATAAGGGGTTGCCAGGAAAGCCCCGCCGCCCGCGTTGGACGAGCCAAACTGCGGATAGAGGAAGCCGGTCTTGCGGCGGTCGTCAATGGGGAACGTCATGTAGGGCCAGTAGAACACCGGAGTGTCCAGCACTTCCAGACGGATGTGCTTGGCGGTACCAAAACCCTCGGCCCGGTCCAGTTCGATGTCCGATGCCACCAGTGCCCAGTCATTCTGCTGGGGCCCGCAGGTGGTCAACAGGCCATCGGTGATCAAAACCCGATTTTCGCTCACCCGGGACAAAGAGGATGCCGTGCCCCGCAACTCGGCCTCGTGAAACAGGAAGGTGGCCGAATTCACATCAAACCGGCCTGAATCCACGGAATACCGGGCTTCCTGCCCTGTCAGCAGCACCCCTTCCCCGCGACTGACCAGTGGGCCCTGAAGCCGCACTTCACCGGTTTGCTGGTTATAGCGGGCTTCCGTGCCGGACGCCTGAAAGTTGCCTTGGCGAAGCTGCACGTCGCCCTGAAGATAAAGCTGGGAGTCCAGCTCGTAACGGGCATTCAGGGAGCTGGCTTCCAGTGGCACATCGCTGGTGGACGCCGCATCCGGACCCTGGCCGGTTTGTGGCGGCAGGTACCCGCCCTCACAGAATGCTGGCAAGCGTTCCTGTACTTCGGGAGGCAGCTCGCTTCTGGGGCGCCAATCAATTTCGGCCGCGCTGGGGGCTGCAGTCGCCTCCTGGGCCATCACGCCCACGGGCATCCACCCTGCCACCAGCCCAGTTGCCAGAAGACTCCGGAGAGTACCGGGCCTGATCCTTGTCAGGGCGTGATTACGACTGGGCACGGTAGCGATAATCCTGTTCCGGGTGAATAACAAAGGCCATCAAAAATGACTGCCTAGTTTACACGCGCCTCACCGCCTTGTTAACGGAAACACCGCTGCAAATCCGTTTTACGCTCTTTATACTGGTCTGCTACCGTTTGTTGATAACCACCCGACCCCAGGAAGCACCGCGCCACCATGGACAATCGCCTGCAATTGCTGACCGAATGGATCCGACACTTTCCCGGCCTGGAAAACGCCAGCCCGGAGCCGGTGGCCGGCGATGCCAGTTTCCGGCGTTATTTTCGCGTGTGGCAACAACAGAACGGGCAAAGCCAGCCACTGATCGTGATGGACGCACCACCCGAGCACGAAGACTGCCGGCCGTTTCTGGCCATTGCCCGGCACTGGCACCAGCATGGCATCGCCGTGCCCGACATAAAGGCCGAAAACCTGGAGCAGGGCTTCCTGCTGCTTGAGGACCTGGGCGACCAGTTAATGCTCCCGGCAGTCACGGCCGACAACGCCGACGCGCTGTACCGTCAGGCCCTACAAGAACTGGCGCGCATTGCCCCGCTGGGTGATCCGGCCGGCTATCCCCTGCCACCTTATGATGAAGCCCTGCTTGACCGGGAAATGGCCCTGTTCCCGGATTGGCTGCTGGAACAACACCTGGAGCTGAAACTGGACAATCAGGACCGGGCCCTTCTGGACACCGCCTTCGGCCTGCTACGGGAAAGCGCCCTGGCGCAACCGGTAGTCACCGTGCACCGTGACTACCATTCCCGCAACCTGCTGATTCGCGAGCCCCAGGCCGCGCCCGGCGTGATCGACTTTCAGGATGCCGTGCGCGGCCCGGTGACCTACGATGCGGTGTCACTTCTGAAAGACTGTTACGTGCGCTGGCCTGAATCCACCATCCGGCAGTGGCTGGAGCATTACCGCCAGCTTACCCTGGACGCCGGCCTGCATCGCGCCGACGCCGACACCTTCCGGCAATGGTTTGACCTGATGGGCCTGCAGCGCCACCTCAAAGCCGCCGGCATTTTCGCCCGCCTGGCCATCCGCGACGGCAAAACCGGGTACCTGGCCGACATCCCGCGAACGGTCAGCTACATTCGCGACGCCAGCGCCCGGCAGCCGGCCTTCCGGCACTTCCACGAATGGCTGTGCACCACCGTCATTCCCCGCATTGAAGAGCGCATCGGCGCCGTTCCCCAGCCGGAGAACCAGCCGTCGTGAAAGCCATGATCCTTGCTGCGGGAAAGGGGGAGCGCATGCGCCCGCTCACCCTGCATACGCCCAAGCCGCTGCTGCAGGCGGGTGGCAAGCCACTGATTGTGCACCACATTGAACGCCTGAAACGAGCCGGTTTTGCAGAGCTGGTGATTAACCACGCCTGGCTGGGAGAGCAAATCGAGGAAACCCTGGGCAACGGCGAGGCTTTTGGCGTGCACATCCAGTATTCCGCCGAAGGCGAACCACTGGAAACCGCGGGCGGCATCATCCGCGCCCTGCCACTGCTGACTGACACCGGCAGTGACTGGTTTGCCGTGATTAACGGCGACATCTGGACCGATTTCCCCCTCGAAAGCCTAACCCCGCCGGATGCTCCAGATTGCCTGGCCCTGCTGGTGATGACCGACAACCCCGCGCACAACCCGGCTGGCGATTTCAGCCTGCAACCGGATGGACAGCTTACCCGTGAAGGCAACTCCCGCCTCACTTTCACCGGCATCAGTGTCCTGCACAAAAAGCTGTTCAGCGGGCTCGAAGATACCGCTGGAAAGCTTGGGCCCGTGCTGCGCGCGGCCATGACGAACGGCCAGGTTCGTGGCATTCATCACCGGGGGCATTGGATGGACATTGGCACTCCGGAACGGCTGGACCAGCTATCCCAACACCTTGATGCGAACGGACAGCGCTCATGAGTGACAAACAGGAACAGCCGCTGCCAGCGGCCATGGAAACCGCACTTTCAGGCGTTCTGCGGAAATTGGGTGAGGCGAACCATAAAGCCGATACCCTGCTCCGGAAAACCGGACTCCCCCGCCGGTACCACAAGCCGCTGTTCTTTTTCTTGGGTCATATCGCCAAAGGCGATGGCCGGGTCACCGAGGCCGACATCCAGTACGCGGAAAGACTGATCAAGGCCCTTGGCCTGTCATCCCGCCAGCGGCGCAAGGCCATTGAGCAATTCCAGCAGGGCAAGAACACCACCCAACTGCCGATGCACCGGGGCCTATTGCTCCGGCTACAGGCAAACCTGGCGCCCGGGTCCGCGATCATTACCGCCGCGTGCCTTTGCCATGGCGCCCAGATTCAGGGCCAGCCTGGCAAGACCCGGCGTTATCGCTGCGAAGACAGCATTACCTGCATGGGCCTTCCCGTGGCCATTGCCGACGAAGTGTTTGAAAGCTATGCCAGCAAAGTCTGGGCCCAGAACTCGACGGCCCTGCACCGGCCCACCACCTATGCCGACGCCTGCCTTATCCTGGGCGTGACCCGCCGGGACACCCTGGACACCATCAAACGCCAGTACCGGAAGAAAGTCTCCGCCTGCCATCCGGACAAGCTGGCTCAACAGAAACTGACGCCCACTGAAAAGGCTCTGGCAAAAGACCAACTGCTGCGCTACCAGCAGGCCTGGGAACTGATCAAGAAACGCCACCGCATCGCCTGACCTACAAGAACACCACCACTATTGACCCACCCAGGCACTCACCCAGTTTGCAATGCCATCAGCATCGACTGCGCCTGGCGGGCTCGCCATAGGCAGAGGCAGACGCCGATACTGCCCCACCTCTGCCCGGGCCAGTTCTGCAGCCCGCTCCCGGGCAACCGCCTGGCTTGAGGTGCCGTGCAGATCCAGCAGCCGCCAGTTTCGGTCTTCGGCGAGCAGCTCGGTCAGTGCTGTCACCCGGTCCGGGGTGAACACCGGGGCCAGCCAGATCACACCGGCAAGCCGATCCTGCGCTGCCGCCCACTCGGTCACGTAATCGGCTGACCACCCCACGCCCAGCACCAGCAACCGCTCATAACCTCGATCCCGCAGGGCGCCAGCCGCTGCGTCCAGCAAGCCGCTTACGCTGTTCTGATAATTCTCCGCGAGGGCCTCCAGATCTTCCGGGGCCGCCACATCAATCATGACCGAACTGGCATTCTCGCCGGTCGGGTTATCCCCCTCCGAGCCGCCGTCCTCGACGTCACCGGGCGCCGGCACCTTACGTGACTGCCGACTCTGGCGCAGCACATCCGGCGGAGCCCTCAGCCCCAGGGTCATGACCGCCATGCCATCATTTGGCAACGTCCGGCGCAGGGCGCCGACAATAGCCTCATCGGCGGTCTGGCCTTCATTGGCCAACACGACCATCGCGCTACGCGCGGGCACCTGCTGCTCGGGGCGGAACAGCGCCAAAGCGCGACTACCCGCCTCCAGCTCAAGCCACACAGCCTGTTCCGGGTACTGGCTGGCCAGGGCCCATTCGCCCAGGCCGGTGGTCACCAAGAACCGCTTGCTGGCGGGTGCTTCGGCCGCCGGTTCGGTATCCGTCTGTGGCTGCTCACCGTCCTGCTGGGCCAGGACCGTCGAACTGAAAACCAGCACCAGTCCCGATAACAGTAATGACAAGCCCCATTGTGATTTCAAATCCCGTTCCCCGCGCTGCGAAATTGGCTGGCAAGCTGATAGACTATCAGCCTCCAGACTAGCCGATAATTCAATTGAGAGAGCCCCGATGAACCCGTACCTGATTGCACCATCCATTCTCTCCGCCGATTTTGCCCGCCTGGGCGAAGAAGTCGACAACGTACTGGCCGCCGGTGCCGACGTTGTTCATTTTGACGTGATGGACAATCACTACGTGCCCAACCTGACCATCGGTCCCATGGTGTGCGAAGCCCTGCGCAAGCATGGCGTGACCGCGCCCATCGACGTGCACCTGATGGTCTCCCCGGTGGATGACCTCATCCGTATGTTTATCGACGCCGGAGCCAGTTTCATTACCTTTCATCCGGAAGCGAGCAATCACATCGACCGTTCCCTGCAACTGATCCGCGATGGTGGCTGCAAGGCCGGCCTGGTGTTCAACCCGGCCACACCGCTGAGCTACATGGATTACGTGATGGACAAGCTGGACATGGTGTTGCTGATGTCGGTGAACCCCGGCTTCGGTGGCCAGAAGTTCATCCCGGGCACCCTCGACAAGCTGCGCGAGGCGCGCCGGAAGATCGATGCCAGCGGCCAGGACATTCGCCTGGAAATCGACGGCGGGGTAAAAACCGACAACATCCGGGAAATCGCCGAAGCGGGCGCCGACACCTTTGTGGCCGGTTCCGCCATTTTCAAAACCCCGGACTACAAGGCCACCATCGACGCCATGCGCGCGGAGCTGGAAGCGGCCCGTAAGGCTCGCGGCCAATGAGCCTGAAAGGCCTGTTCAACGCCCGCTGGCCGGGCGTTGCCCTGTTTGATCTGGACGGCACCCTGGTCGACAGCGCACCGGACCTGGCTGAGGCAGTCGACCTTACCCTTCAGGAACTTGGCCGTTCACCGGCGGGTCTGGAGAAGGTACGCCCCTGGGTCGGCAATGGCGCCAAGATCCTGATTCGCCGGGCCCTGGCCGATAAGCGCGATTGGGAGCCCGCCCGCGCGGAAGACGACCTCCTCATTGAGAGCGCCCTGGAGATCTTCTTCAAACACTACCGCCAGACCAACGGCAAACACGCCCGCGTGTACCCCGGCGTCAGGGAATGCCTGGAACACCTGAGTGCCTGTGGTTGTCGCATGGGCGTGGTCACCAACAAACCCCAACAATTCATTGCGCCGCTGCTGGAGCAGACCGGCCTGGCGCAATGGTTCCAGCTCACCCTCGGCGGCGACGCCCTGCCCGAGAAAAAACCCGAGCCCGCGCCGGTACTCCACGCCATGAACCAGCTCCATGGCACCATCGGCACCACTGTGATGATTGGCGACTCGGTGAACGACGTGCAGGCGGCCCTGGCCGCCGGCGTGCCCTGCGTGGCCGTGCGCTACGGCTACAATTTCGGCCCGTCCATCGACAGCCTGGGCGCGGACGCCGTGGTGGATTCCCTGTCCGAACTGCTGTGATGCCATAACCGCTCACGGTTGAAAGACGGTAGGTTCAACACCACCGTCTATACTGGCATTACATTTGACGGAAAAGGATCAGATCCACTATGAGCCTTGACCAGATTCAAACGGTAATCGACACCTGGACGGGGCTGGGCATCTGGCTGGCCCTGGTGGCCGCAAGCCTGGCCTGGGTCATCTACGATTTGCGCACCAACAATAACCACATTGCTTCAATGATGCAGTGGGTTTGGGGACTGACCGTGCTGTACTCGGGCCCCATCGGATTGATGATCTATCGTTTCTCGGGGCGCAAACAGATACCCACGGACAGCACGGCACGCAAGGGTTTCCGCTCCGTTGCCCACTGCTACTCGGGTTGCGGCATTGGCGAGATCCTGGGTGTAATCATCTCCGTCGGCCTCTTCGCCCTGGGTAACTTCTGGGCGGCCATCATCACCTTCAGCCTGGCTTACATCTTCGGCTTCGCCCTCAACATCGGCCCCATGATGCAAAATGGCATGGCCTTCAAAGAGGCGTTCAAAGGGGCGTTCGTCGCCGAAACCATCAGTATTGTGGTGATGGAATTTGTCGCCATCACAACCGATCTTTACCTGGGTGGCAAATCCACCATGAACGACGCCCTGTTCTGGTCTTCACTCTATATTTCACTGTCGCTCGGCTTGTTCGCCGCCTGGCCAGCCAACCTGCTGCTGATCAAATATGGCCTGAAAGGCGGCATGGGTGACCCGAGGGATGAAGACGCAGCGGCCCACGCTCATTGTCACTGATGAGTAGTTGATTGGTGGCAGTCTCAGGACTGCCGCCTATGGCTTACCACATTGGCGGTCGGGCCTTTGCCTTCTGGTTATGGGCACCGCCGCCGCTGGTCTGGCTTTCGCCACTGGCCATCTTGTACAGGCGCTGCTCTAGGTAAAGCCAGGCGAGTTCCATTGAACCGCACCCAGGTGTCAGGATATTAAACACGGATAGCTGGAAAACAGGTGCCGGTCCAGACTAACACCAACCCAACAACTTCAATGGGTTACTGCGTCTTTTACGACGCGCCTCCCTCTTTGGTGAGCAGTCCCACTGTCAGGGCATTAGACAAAGGCGGGCTTGTTGCTATCGTAACGACACGCCCGCTCCAACCTTACCCCGTCCTTCTTCGGTTTTCCTCTCGGAATTTCAGCATTTTCAAGCAATGGCATGCCGTATGCCTCAGCCATTCAGAAGGTTGTTCCTTTTATTGGAGCCAACTTATTCGGCAGATAACTGGTTATACCCGTGACCTTAACCAATATGGAAATCGGGCCAGTGGAAAATAACGTTATTTTTGCACTATGGAAAAGGAAAAAGCCATGAACTTAAAAACTCTGTACGCGCCGCTGGGGGGCGCACTGGCTACTGTTATTTTGGTGACTAGCCTGGCCCTGCCATTAACAGCCAGCGCTGATTCTCAACCCGCACCGACCATCCTATTGGCAAGCTCTCATGGCAGTGGCGGAGGTATGGGCGATGACGGCTACAGTGGTGACCGCGACCGTTCCATGGACAAGGATCGCATGAAGGACAAGGACCGGATGAAGGACAAGGACCGAATGCAGGATCAGCTACGGCCCCACCTGCAAGCCATGGACCGGATACGGGACCGCCTTAACCAAACCCAGGAAAGCGGCGATCGCCAGGAACTCATGAACCAATACCGGGAACACATCCGCCAAAGCGTACAGGCGATGAATCAGTCCCGGAGCCAGGCTGAGGGCAGCGAAGAGATGCAACGCCGCGATAGGGAGCAAATGCGGCAGCTGATTCAACACATGTGGCAGTACCAGCAAATGCAACAGTAGGTTTGTACCGACATAAAAGATAGAACCCTACCCCAAAGCTCGTGGTCAGCCGCAACTTTGGGGTAGTCAGCTACTCAATACTTCAACTCGGTTTCGGCCCCGGGCCTTGGCCCGATACAACGCATCGTCCACACGCTTCAGCAACGTATCTTTGCTTTCGCCGGGCACGTACTCGGTGACCCCGAAACTGGCCGTAACGTGGAATCTGGCGCTGAATACATATTCCTCGAGCACCTGTCGCAACTTTTCGGCCAGGACTTTGGCCGTGACCAACCGGGCCTGGGGCACCAGAATCATGAATTCCTCGCCTCCCCAGCGCACAACCATATCGGTGGACCGAACGTTATCCCTCACAAGCCTGGCCGATTGCTCAAGAACCTTGTCCCCCTGAACATGGCCATGGGCATCATTTATGTCCTTGAAGCCATCAAAGTCATACATAACCAGGGCCATGGGCGAGCCATAGCGCATGGTAAGGTCCATCTCTTCCGTCAGGCGCTGATCAAACGACCGGCGATTGAACAGTCCGGTGAGATTATCGGTGGTGGCGTATCGAAAAATTTCGGCTTCCAGGAGCTTGCGCTGGGTGATATCACGGCAGATACAGAAGATGAGCTTCTTGCCTTCAAAAACAGTGGCGCTATTGCTGAGCTCCACATCAATCACGCTGCCATCCTTGCGACTTTTGCGGGTTTCAAGCTGCTCGCCCGGATCGCCGATTTTTGCCAGCTTCTCGAGGATCTGAGTTTTGGAGAAGTGAACATCCCATTCCCAGACCCGCATCTGACGGATTTCCTCAATGGAATACCCCAGCATTCGGGCAAATTCCTGATTTGCCTCGAACACTGAGCCGTCAACCTTGAGTACCACAATGCCGTCTCGCGATTGCTCGAACAGAATACGCCATAAAGACGCGCGCTCTTTGCGCAACTCATCAATCAAGCTTTCGGAAAGCTGGCTACCGACCTCCGTGCCCATGCCAATCACCGCCCTCTCGTCAAGTTCAGAACTGTTGTTTTTCTGGGCAGTATGACACAAATCAATTAATGCCTAGCACAACATTGTTTGTTTTTTATTCATTTACTTATAACCAGCCTGAACGTCTCCCGGAACCAAACACCCAAACCAGGGGCCGGCGAACGACCCGATAGCCCCAACTGCCGATATAGAAAACCGGCAAAAGCAGGAAAAACCAACCCAGAAATTGCACCAGCCTGACGGGATACCCCATCACTTTCGCTACCTCGGCGAAAAAGTCACTGATGAGGGCGGGATGTGAGATCACCAGGTAGCCCACCCCAATGACGGCAGGCCATTTCGAATAACGGGCGGCAGCCATCAACATGCGCCCACTGTTTGCCAGCCGTGCGGAAAGCGCCGCCGAGCGGGTACTCCGGGCAGCGCTTCGGGAAGAAACGCTAATCGCACGACCTACCCGGAGTACCTTCAGGGCGCTTGCGGCAACCAGCACATCCACCGAGGCCCAGCCGACATCGCCTGCGGAGATTTCCTGCCCGGTCCGGTGTTGAATCTCCAGGTTCCGGATACCACTGGCGAAGAACTGGTTAAGGTTCTCCAGCACCCGTTCGGTCATCACCCAACTGACCTCGCCCTGATCACTGACCACAAACTGCCCCAGAAAATCATGGCCCTCCTCCTGAATGAAACCAATGGCATACCAGCCACGTTCCTCCGGGCTCAACCGGGCACCGTTCAATGAATTTCCCTCTGAAGGGCGAGCCGTTCCGCCATCGCTGAAATACTCCTTCACCGACTGGTACTGCTGGGCCAGGCGATTCATCAGCTCAATGGAGCCAACCGGATTGGTCAGGAAGTAATGGATGGGCGGGAGGACATTTTCGCCATAAAGCCGGAGAATCTCGCGAAACTCCTCTTCCGGCCCATAGACTGGAAAGAGCGCGCGGGTCATCTCGGGGTAACGCAGGTAGGCCGCCCGGGCCTTGAGAAACAACAGCTCATCGCCGGCCATGTCCAGCAGAGCCGCCTGGACTTCGAGGGGTTCTTGTTCGATGTTGGGAAACTCACTGAGGGTATCTTCGGCCTGAATACGGACCAGCCTTTCCTCAATGGGCACAGGAGTGGAGCGAATCGTCGCTACCAACGCGATCAACAGGGCCGCACCACCAATGAGGAAAAACTTTTTCACAGTCGCACCTGCCGGTTTCTTGGGCTTAGCTGCTGCGCGGCGCAAATATGATGATAGCCATGCCCAACAGCGCAACACTGGAACCCACCAGATCCCACACCGTGGGGCGAATGCCGTCAACGGCCCAAAGCCAGAGAATAGCCATAAAGATATAGACACCCCCATACGCAGCATAGACCCGTCCGGCTGCGGTGGGGTGCAACGACAGCAGCCACGCAAAAGCCGCCAGACTCAACGCACCCGGCACCAACAGCCAGACGCTCTTGCCCTCACGGAGCCAGAGATAAGGGAGGTAACAACCGACAATTTCCGCCAAGGCCGTAACGAGAAAAAGACTGACGGTTTTGAGCTCAGGGAACAAAGGGCTTCCTTATAACGGACGGCTTTGAACTAGTTTCGCGGCGCGTGGAATATACCGGATAGCTTCTGCCCCCTGCTGTTCTTGCATACCCACGCGTAAATTGGGTACCCAACAATGGAAAACAGCCCCCCAAAAAACGAGGCCAGAACGGGGAACAACACGAGATTTGCCAGATAGTTTTCAAACCTTACCAGCTCAATCAGCCCTAGCCCGGATTTCTCATAGTGCTCCAACAACCTTCGCAGACCAAGCCTGGTAGTGCCAGATCCGAGTGGTCATGGTCGAAGTTGGCGATTATTTAGCCAGTTTCCGGCATTCAGGCACAACT
>Ga0208561_100065_pt1 | contig 31561 bp, 28 predicted proteins | sample Shrwel1BS1Day9_FD_187536 | JGI IMG/M metagenome (GOLD analysis project Ga0208561, IMG submission 187536) | Subsurface microbial communities from deep shales in Ohio, USA - Utica-3 well 1 S-1-Day9 (SPAdes) (version 2) ... | reverse complement strand
TCTGCTTTCAAACCATGTTGTTTGCCATCACGCCCGCCCTCGCCTGGGCCATTCTGCCATTCACATTGTCAGTGGCTGCCTCCCGGGTGGTTTTGGGCCTGCACTACCCCACCGATGTCATGGCCGGAGCCCTGATTGGCGGCAGCATGGGCTGGGCTTCTCTGGAGATCTTCAGTCACTGGCTGGCCTGAGCGAACCTCCTTCACTCAAACAGGCGCAACTGGGTGACCGGGGCCTCGTCATTCCGAAAACGCACCCCCAGCCCCAGCAACCGGACAGGACGGTCTTCCTTTGTGATGAGTTCATCCAGCAACGGCTGGAAATCGGCCACCACCGGCTCAATCACGCTCTCACGCACCCGCTCCAGGGTATGGGTGGAAAAATCACTGTAACGAACTTTCACGAACAGCTTGTGAATGGGCTTTTTCTGCGTCTTGCGGGACAAGCGCCGGTTCAGGTCGTCCAGCAGATCCGGCAATACCCCCTGACAGGCGGTCTTGTCCGGCAGATCCCGGGAAAACGTGCGCTCCACACTCACCGACTTGGCAATGCGGGTGACCACCACCGGGCGCTCATCCCGGCCGTGGGCCATTTCATAAAGCCGGTAGCCCTGCTTGCCGAATTTGTCGATCAGCACCTCCGCTCCCAGCGCCTGCATGTCACCGCAGGTCTGCACGCCGAGGTCATGAAGCTTGCCAGCGGTGACCCGCCCCACCCCGAACAGTTTTTCCACCGCCAGCGTTTGCACGAAGGCGGGCACTTCTTCAGGGGTAATCACAAACAGGCCGTCCGGCTTTTGCCAGTCACTGGCGATTTTGGCGAGGAATTTGTTGGGCGCCACGCCGGCGGAAATGGTGATGCCCACCTCCCGCTGCACCCGTTCCCGCAGGTAACGGGCCATCAGTGTGGCGCTGCCCTTGTGGTCGGTAACATCGGAGACATCCAGGAAAGCTTCATCCAGCGACAGCGGCTCCACCAAGTCGGTCATCTCACGCAATATGGCCATCACCTGCTGCGACGCCACCCGGTATCGGGAAAAGTCGGCGGGCACGGTCACCAGCCCCGGGCACAGGCGCCGGGCCTCGCTACCGGGCATGGCCGAACGCACCCCAAAGGCCCGGGCGCGGTAGTTACAGGTAGTCACCACGCCCCGGCCTTCGGCACCACCCACCGCCAACGGCACGTCCCGGAGGCTCGGGTCGTCCCGCATCTCGACCGCGGCGTAGAAGCAGTCGCAGTCCACGTGGATGATTTTTCGCTGGTGCATACGGGGATTACTCGTAGGTTAGTAAGCGGGCAGGCCTTTCCAAAACCGTGCGGAGCCATGGGTGAAGAGCGAGCAGCTCTTCACGGGCTGGCCAGGGACGGCCTGCCCCGGACCTTCAGCGCGACGCAGGAGCATTGAGCGCTGAAGGGCGGAGCTCGAGCGCTACAGGGATGTATTTACAGCGTGTTTTGGAAAGGCCTGCCCGCTTACTAACCGGTTCCGACTAGTGTACATTTATACAGCCTTGTATCTTAAGCCAACATGCCGAAAATGTCAGGAGTTCCAACGCCCGACCCGCCGATTAAAGGCTCACGGGCCTTCAACAGATTCCTGATCCAGGGAAAGAGCACCACATGAGCGACACCGCCACCACTGGCGTCAGCCAGAGCTTCCAGCTGAAAAGCGCAAGCGTCTCACTGACCGCCCTTGAGCTTTATTATTTCGACGACACCGAATTCGAAGCCAACCTGCGTGAGAAAATCAGTCAGGCGCCGGGCTTTTTCAAGGATATCCCCCTGGTGATCAGTCTGGATAAGTACGAAGGGCCCGACCGGGAGCTGGATTTCTTCAAGATCATTGGCACCTGTCGCCGTTACAACATCCATGTGATTGGCGTACGCGCCGCCACCGATGACCAGCGCCGGCTGGCCCGTAGCGCCGAGTTACCGGTATTGCCCGGTGGCAGCCTGCGCGAAACCAAATCGGAAGCTCCGGCCCAACAGCCGGAGGCCGCCCCGGAGCCATCGCCAACCCTGGCGCAACCGGCACCGGCAAAAGTCATCACCCAGCCGGTGCGTTCCGGGCAGCAAATCACCGCGCCCGAGGGCGATTTGGTGATCCTGGCGCCGGTGCAGGCCGGTGCGGAAGTGCTGGCCGCAGGCGACATCCACATTTACGGCCCGCTGCGTGGCCGGGCCCTGGCCGGTATCCACGGCACCGAGGGCGCCCGGATTTTTTGCCAATCCCTGGAAGCAGAGCTTGTGTCCATCGCCGGACACTATAAAATCTCCGAGGATCTTCAGGACAACGGCTGGAAAGGCGCCGTGCACATCCAGCTCAAGGACGACCTGCTGGTGGTAAAGCCACTGGACAAGGCCTGATGTTGTACCGCCCACAACATGTGAAGATACACAAAATCCACCGCGAAACAGGAATTTAACCTTGGCTAGAATCATTGTCGTAACTTCGGGAAAAGGCGGCGTGGGCAAGACCACCACCAGCGCCTCGATCAGCACCGGCCTGGCCAAGCACGGCCAGAAAACCGTCGTGATCGACTTCGACGTGGGCCTTCGCAACCTGGACCTGATCATGAACTGCGAACGCCGTGTGGTGTATGACTTCGTTAACGTGATCCAGGGCGAGGCCACTCTCAACCAGGCGCTGATCAAAGACAAGCGGGTGGACGGCCTGTACATCCTGCCGGCCTCGCAAACCCGGGAAAAAGAAGCCCTCACCAAAGAAGGCGTTGAGAAGGTCATCAACGAGCTGTCCGGAACCTTCGACTACATCGTCTGCGACTCTCCCGCCGGCATCGAACATGGCGCCCTGATGGCCCTGTACCACGCCGATGAAGCCATCGTGGTGACCAACCCGGAAGTGTCCTCGGTGCGCGATTCCGATCGTATCCTGGGCATCCTGCAAAGCAAGTCCAAGCGCGCGGAAAATGGCCTGGAGCCGGCCAAGGAACACCTGCTGCTGACCCGTTACAATCCCGAGCGTGTGGACAAGGGTGAAATGCTCTCAGTACAGGACGTGGAGGAAATCCTGGCGATTCCGCTGCTGGGAGTGATTCCGGAAAGCCAGGTGGTACTGAACGCCTCCAACCAGGGCCTGCCCGTGATCCTGGAGGAAGACAGCGACGCCGGTCAGGCCTACGAGGATGCAGTAGCCCGCCTGCTGGGTGAAGAGCGCGAGCATCGTTTCCTCACCGCCCAGAGAAAAGGCTTCTTCAGCCGCATGTTCAAAGGGGCCTAGGCATGAGTTTTCTGAACTATTTCAAAGGCAAGAAGCCCAAATCCGCCAGTGTGGCCAAGGAACGCCTGCAGATCATCGTGGCCCACGAACGGGGCCAGCGGGCACAGCCGGACTACCTGCCCCAGCTACAACAGGAACTGGTGGAAGTGATCCGCAAATACGTGCAGATTAGCGACGACATGGTTCAGGTGGACGTCGACCGCAACGACCACTGCTCCGTGCTTGAGCTGAATGTCACACTCCCGGAAAAATAACCCCCTATGCTGATGTCAAGGATGACGATCAGCCAGGGAATGGCTAAGCTTTTATTCAACAGACAGGGAAAGAGGTAGCGCCGCCAATGCCAAGAGCACCGCAAGCTCGCCGTAAGATGTATGTCCTCGACACCAACGTCCTGATCCACGATCCCAACGCCCTCCTGAATTTCGAAGAACACGAAGTCATCATTCCGATGACGGTCCTGGAAGAGCTCGACAACCTGAAATCCGGCAAGCAGGCCGTGGCTGCCGACTGTCGCCAGGCCATTCGCACCATTGACCGCCTGCTGGGCGATGCCACGCCGGGGGAAATCGAGAAAGGCGTGCCGATCCTGCGGGGCAAGAAGGCCGAACCGCTGGGCAAGCTCTCGATCATCATGAACACCGATCACAGCGTGCACCATGCCCTGCCCGAGCACCTGAACGACAACAAGATCATCAACACCCTGGCCTCACTGCAGAACAAGCACAAGTCGCGGGACATCATCCTGGTGAGCAAGGACATCAACATGCGCCTGAAGGCCCGTGGTTTTGGCGTGGAAGCCCAGGATTACACCAACGACCAGCTGCTGGACGACATTGATCTGCTGCCCAAGGGCTACAAGGAATTTCCCGGCTCGTTCTGGGACGGCATCGAGAAAGTGGAAACCGTCCAGCGCGAAGGCATCACCGAGCACCTGCTCAAGCGCGAAGGTGAGCTGGCCAAGATGAACGTGAACGAGTTTGTCCTGGATGAGCAGGGCTTCATCGGCCAAGTGGCCGATGTGTCACCGGACCAACTGGTGATCAAGGATCTGCACCAGCACGACCTGCTGAACGCGGAAGTCTGGGGCCTGATGCCGCGGGATATCTACCAGGCCATGGCCCTGCACCTGCTGATGGACCCAGACATTCACCTGATCAACCTCACCGGCTCCGCCGGCTCCGGCAAGACCATCCTGGCGCTCGCCGCCTGCATTGAAATGACCGTGGCCAGCAAGGCTTACAAGCGCATCATCGCCACTCGCTCCACCCAGGGGCTGGACGAAGACATCGGCTTCCTGCCGGGTACCGAGGCGGAAAAGATGGAGCCCTGGCTGGGCGCCATTGTCGACAACCTTGAGGCCCTGCACGAGGACGACGAGAACATGACCGCCAGCGTGGATTACATCCTCAGCAAGGTACCGCTGCACTTCAAGTCCATGAACTACCTGCGCGGGCGCAGCTTCCAGCACACGTTGCTGATCATCGACGAATGCCAGAACCTGACCCCGCACCAGGTCAAAACCATCATCACCCGGGCCGGCACCGGCTCAAAAGTCATCTGCCTGGGCAACCTGGCACAGATCGACACCCCCTACCTCGGCCCGCTGAGTTCAGGGCTGACCTACATGACCGAACGCTTCAAGGGCTTCCAGCACGGTGGGCACATTCATCTGCAGGGCGTTCCCCGGTCTATCCTGGCGGAGTACGCGGAGGCCAATCTCTAACGGGAAATCGTGGACAGGCTCAGTCCTTGAACTGAGCCTTATCCAGCCCGTGCTTTTTCATCTTGTCATACAGGGTCTTGCGGGCAATACCCAACTGCACCATGGTGTCCTTGATACTGCCCTGGCAAGCATTGAGGGCGCTGATGATGGCCGAGCGCTCAAAGCTGTCCATCATCTCCGATAGCGTCTGTCGGCTGGTGATGCTGGCGCCATCGGCAGACTCACCTTCCCTCAGGGCAGCTGGCCCCAGCAGCACGTAGCGTTCGGCCAGGTTGCGCAGCTCCCGCACGTTGCCCGGCCAGGGCCGCTCCATCAGACGACTGGCCTGCCCCGCATCCAGCGGCACGCTTTCCCTGTCATAACGGGCGGCAGCCACCAGCACGAAGTGGTGAAACAACAGCGGGATATCCTCCTTGCGCTCACGCAGGGGCGGTATGTTCACTTTTACCACGTTCAAGCGGTAGTACAGGTCGGCCCGGAACTCGCCTTCATCGCTGAGCTTTTTCAGGTCCGCCTTGGTGGCGGCAATGATGCGCACGTCCACTTCCTGCACCTGGTTGCTGCCCAGCCGCTCCACTTTCTGTTCTTCGAGCACCCGCAGCAGCTTGATCTGCAGCGACAGCGGCATGCTCTCAACTTCGTCCAGGAACAGAGTGCCCTTATGGGCATGCTCGATCTTGCCAATCCGGCGCTTCTCGGCACCGGTGAAGGCCCCTGGTTCATGGCCGAAAAGCTCACTCTCAATCAGGTTTTCAGGCACCGCACCGCAGTTAATCGCGACAAAGTTATGGGCACTGCGGGGGCTGCTCTCGTGGATATAACGGGCCAACGCATCCTTACCGGAGCCGGTCTCACCGTGCAGCAGGATATTGGCGGATATGTCCAGCACCGACTGCACGGTTGCCATCATCTGCTGCATGGGACGGGATTCGCCAAAAATACGCGGGCCCGGCCGGGCCATTTGCCGCAACTGCGCTTTCAGGCGCCGGTTCTCCAGCGCCAGGTGGCGTTTTTCCAGGGCGTGGCGCAGAAGTTCAATCAACTCGTCATGATCAAACGGCTTTTCGATAAAGTCGTACGCGCCTTTCTGCATGGCCGATACGGCGGTGCTGATGTCGCCCTGGCCGGTCAGGAGGATCACCGGGATGCTGTCATCCACAGCCCGCACCTTCTCCAGCATCTCCAGCCCATCCATTTCCGGCATGTTGTAATCGCACAGGATCACCCCGGAGTATTCGGGCGTAATGGTCCTGAGCGCCGAAGGCGCGTCTTCAAAACAGGCGACCGGCAGATCCTCCAACGTCAGACTCTGGGCCAGCGCCTGGAGAATATGGGGATCATCATCCACAAAAATGACGGACGCTTGTGTCATTACTCTGTCTCCCGCTTGGGCAAGGTAAGTACGAATTCCGCTCCCGATCCGTCGGAACGGTTATGGCCGGTGAGACTGCCACCCAGGGCATCGACGATCTGCCGGGAGATGGACAATCCCAGGCCCAACCCCTGCTTCACCGATTTGGTGGTGAAGAAGGGCTCGAACAGCTGTTCGGTGTTGGCGGGCAACCCTGGCCCATTATCGCGTACCGAACAGCGCCAGAAACCATCCAGGGGCTCAATATCAATCGTAATCGCGGGCTCTGCCTGGCCTTCAACCGCCTGAACCGCGTTGGCCAACAGGTTGATCAACACCTGTTCGATGCGGATCAGGTCTCCGTGGCACCACACCGGGGCCTTCGGGCGACGCCATTCAATATCAACACCCTCACTGCTCTTCTGGGCAGAAATGATCTTAAGGGCCGCATCCACCGACTGGCGCAAATCCACCAGTGTGGGCGGGCCCTCGGATTTGCGGGCAAATACCTTGAACTGGCGGGTCAGCTCCGCCAGCTTGTCGCACAGCATCACGATTTCCGCCAGGTTGGCATCCACCATCTCGGTGGCGCCTTTCTCAAGGAAACGGCGGCTGTTGCGGGCGTAGGTCTGGATGGCCGTGAGCGGCTGATTCATTTCATGGTTCAGCCCGGCAGACATCTGGCCCAGCACGGCCAGCTTGGCGGCCTGGACCAGCTCCTGCTGGGTTTCACGCAATTCACTCTGCGCTCGCTCCCGCTCGCGGATTTCTTCAAGCAGCTGCTGGTTGGAGTGTTCAAGGTCACGGGTACGCGCAGCCACGCTCTGCTCCAACTGTTCTCCCCGAAGCGCCAGCTCGGCCTCCCGCCGCGAACGTTCGCGAACATATAGCCACGCCAGCAACACACCGAAAAACAAAGCGGTGCCGGCCAGCATAAAGCCCACACGGGATACCAGAACCGGATCCGTGGACACCATCACCCGGAGGGTCCAGTCCAGCCTCGGCAATGGTGTTTCCGTGCTCAAGTACGCCTCCGATCCTTTCGGAGTCATCAGGCGAATGAGTTCCGACTGCTCCGAAAGCCCCCAGGGGCGCGCCTGCTGTTCAATCCTCATGGGACGCAGTTCCCTGTCGGGGTATCGCTGGCGGGTTTCCAGGGGTAAGGCACCGTTATGCCCACCGGAAAAGTCACGGTAAAGCCAGCCTTCACGGCTGGAAAGGAAACTGACACCCGCCCTGTCCAGCACCACCATTTCGGCATCCCTCTTGGCCGCCGGCCGATGCCACTGGGATTCAAGCTCGTGCACCAACACTTTAACCGCTACAACCCCGACCAGGTCACCACTGGCCGCCCGGACGGGGTGGGAAAAGTACAGGCCGCGAACACCCGATGTAGTTCCCAGAGCGAAATAGACCGCCGAATCACCGGTTGCCATGGCTTCGTAAAAGTAGGGGCGAAAATCAAAGCGGCGGCCGACAAAGTTGTCGCGGTCCTGATAATTGTTGGCGGCAATAGTCAGCCCCCGGGCATTCATCAGATAGACATCCGAGCTGCCAACAATCGTGGCCATCCGCTGCATTTCCCGGTTGGCGGCGAGAATCAGTTGGTGATCGTCCGGATTCAGAAGGGCCTGCTCCATAACGGGATGCTCGGCCATCAATTCGGGAATGGGAAGGTATCGGTTCAGCTCGTTGGCCACCAGCTGCCGATACCGGAAGGATTCTTCCAGGCTTTCCTGCTCCACCTGACGGTAGCCTACATAACCGCCCAGAACCCAGGACACCGCCAGGGTTGCAACAAACAGTACAAAGGCACCAAATCTCAAAGGCATGGCAGGATTTCCGGAAAAAGCGCCAGACTAGCGCTCCCGACAGACCGACACAAGCCGACCTGCCGGGGCGTGCTGGTCAGGCCTCCGCCGGAGCCAGCCTGGCCCGACGCTGACGCTGGATCAGGTAGGCCACCACAGCAGCGCCAATACCGGCGCCATCGGTGATCAACCCGCCTTCGATCATCAACAGGGCGGCCAAAATCAGCAGCAGCCGAACCGGCCAGGCAGCCGGGACCCTGAACATCCAGCCCATCACACCGCCAGACAACAGGTAAACCCCGAAGGTAGCGGTCACCAGCGCACGGGCAATCTCGAACCAGTTGCCTTCCATCAACAGGGCACCGTTGTAGAAGAACATGAAGGGCACGATGAACGCCGCGATACCGATCCGGAACGAGGCCACCGACGTGGACATGGCGTTGGCGCCGGAAATACCCGCCGCCGCGTAGGAGGCCAGGGCCACCGGCGGAGTGATTGCAGAGACCACTGCGAAGTAGAACACGAAGAAGTGCGCGGTCAGCGGTTCAATACCCAGCTGAACCAGACCCGGCGCCACTACAGAGGCGGCCACCGCATAGGCTGCGGTTGTCGGCATGCCCATACCCAGCAGGATGGAGATGAACATCGCGAACACCAGCGCCAACAAGTGGCTGGCCTGGGCCACATCCAGCAGCAGAACTGAGAAACGCGCGCCCACACCAGTGAGTGAAATCACACCCACAATGATACCGGCTGCGGCACATACCACGATGATCTGGATGGACATCATGGCGGCAATATCCAGAGCGTGCAGAATCTGGCGAATGCCCATCTTGTTGGGAGACAGCCAGCTCACCACTGCGGCCGATACGGTGGCCAGTGTACCAGCACGAATCACCGAGTAGCCCTGGAACAGCGCCACAATCAGGATAATGATGGGAATGAACAGGTACACCTGTTTCAGCAGGCGCTTGAGCTTGGGCAGTTCGTCCTCGCGCATGCCGCGCATGCCGGTCTTGGCAGCTTCCAGATCCACCATGAAGTACACGGAAGCGAAGTACAGAATGGCCGGAATGATGGCGGCAATGGCAATCTCGGTATAGGGAATACCGGTGATTTCCGCCATGATGAACGCACCGGCGCCCATGATCGGTGGCATGATCTGACCCCCAGTGGAAGCGGCCGCTTCCACCGCACCAGCGGAGGTTTTCTTGTAGCCCACCTTCTTCATCAGCGGGATAGTCAGGGAGCCGGTGGACACCACGTTACCAGCGCTGGTCCCGTTGATCATACCCATCAGGCCGGAGGCGAAAATCGATACCTTCGCCGGGCCACCCCGGGAACGACCGGCAGCAGCAAACGCAAAGTTTACGAAATAGTCACCCACCTTCGAAGCCTGCAGGAAAGCGGCGAAGATGATGAACAGAATGATGTAGGTGGACGACACAGCGGTGGTCGGCCCAAGAATACCGGCGTCGGTGTAGACCTGGCTGAAGAAGCGCTGCACGGAAAGCCCGGGATAGCCGAGGAAGCCAGGAAGATACGGGCCGGCGAATACGTAAGCCAGGAAAACCAGGCCAATAACCACCAGCGCCATACCAGCAACGCGTCGGGTCATCTCAAGAATCAGGGCCGTACCGGCAACGGCCGCAAAAGAAATGCCCACAGGCGCAAATGAGGTGCCGGTAGACATACGTATCGGCGTGTTGAAAACCACCAGCAGATAGCTAGCCACAGCCGCCGAACACACAATCAACACAAGATCAGGCACGCTGAAGCGGGCACGATCACGCTGATGGAACCAGGAGACCACAATACCCAGCGTGGTTGCTGCCAACAACGGCCAACCGTAGTGCCAGGTTTCCAGCTCGGGCGCAATACGCATGGCGCCGCCATTTATGATCTGCAGGAACACAAAGCTCTGGTACAACGCATACAGTGCTGGCAGCATCGCCACACCGGCGACCCAGGTGGTCCAGCGGTGGCGAACCCAACCTTCTTCGGCCGTCGCAAAACGGGCACCGGCGTAAAGGGTAAAGCCAAGAATCAGGGCGCCGGCTACGTGCAAAATCCGGAAAGACCAGGTTTCCAGTGGCGCAATGTTCAGCGTATACAAGTGGAACGTCGAATAACCAATGGTTAGAAGCGTGACAAACTTCAGCAACCACCCATCAAACAAGCGACGATTGGCCTCAACCGGCTCTTCGTCGACATCGTGGGCAAGAATGTGGTCTTCATCCTCGGTTATCCGGGGCTCATGGACTTCGCGTTCAATAGACATGTTGCAACCTGCCAGATAAAAAAGCTGCGCCGGCCTGCACCGGCAAAATACAGAGACCGCCCCGCAGGCGGTCTCCTTTTATGCAATCACACAATGATCAGTTGTGGATCTTGTCTTCGGGAATTTCATAACCATTTTCATTGAACCAGCGCGCTGCGCCCGGATGCCAGGGCAGAACGTTGTTCTTGTCATAGTTTTCCGGAACGGAAGTGGTGGCGGCCTTGTGGATGGAGACCATCTTGTCGTTGTTCTCCATGGTGGCCTTCACCATTTCATAGACCATGCTGTCTGGCACATCGCAGTTGGCGATGGCGAAGTTCCACATGGAAACCACCTGTGACGGTTTTTCCAGAGACTGGTAAGTGCTGGCCGGAATAGTGAACTGCGAGACCGGGAATTTTTCGGTAATTGTCTCGATCTGGGCATCGGTCATCCCAATGATGTTCACGTCAGTCTGGACTTCCAACTGGCTAACCGCAGGGATGGGGATACCGGCAGCGAAAGCAATAACATCGATCAGACCATCCTGCAGCTGAGTCCCCAGGTCGGACCAGCTACCGTTACGGCGCTCAAAGTCCACACCCAGAGTTTCCATCATGCGCGGAAAATAGGTATCAGAGGTGGAACCTGCCGGGCCAAAGCCGATGGTGGCACCATCCGGGATGTCAGAGATGCTATCGATGCCAGAGCTGCTCAGGGTGGTGATGGAGAACGGCGTCTGGTACATGGGGAACATGGCACACACGTTGTCCATCTTCATGCCCGGCGCCAGCGGACTGTTGCCCTCCATCGATTCACGAGCGGGGCCCATGGTGGTCAGACCAAACTTCAGGTCACCGGTGTGTACCAGCGCCATGTTCTGCATCGGCCCACCGGTGATTTCCGCACCGCCAGAGATGCCCAGAACCTCGGACATGTAGTTGGCCCAGCCGGAGCCATAAGCGAAGTAAGTGCCGCCCTGGCTGGCGGTGCCCACGGTAAAGTTGTCCGGCCAGTCAGATTTGTCCTGGGCCATCGCCGGGCTGGCGATCACAGTAGTGGCAACGGCCGCTGCCAAAATGGTCTTGAGTGTCATAGAAGTGTGCTCCCATGTGATTTTGGTTGTCGGGTGCTCAACGAAACCGTCCTGAGACGGCTTGCACAGACAAAAGCAAGGAGCGGGCCAGCTTCGGTAAGTACTTACGTAACAGGCACTTACTTCTATGCGGATGGAGGCGTGAGGGCTGATTTGGGTGGAAACTCACCCATCTTTGATGGCAAATGGGTAGGGATAGAGATATCTGAAAGCCAGAGGACTCAGCATCCCTTCAGCCTGCTTACGCGAACATCAACCAACATCCATATTCCACCCTAGTAATCGGGACTTGCCATCAAGCTTTCAGCTTGCCTGGAGCGGGCACCACCATGTCTTCATGTGCGCAGTACAGTTCAACGGCCTGCTGAACATTTCCTGCCAGCCCATCCCAGCTATCAGCAGCCGTGAAAGCCCGAGGAGTGCTGGCCTTTCTCATAGTTTCAATCCACGCGCCCGCGAGGGGCGCGACCCCACATTCTGGAGCAGGGCTACCTGGGTATTGGTCGTTTCAATCCACGCGCCCGCGAGGGGCGCGACCGCTGCGCGCCGCCGGCTACGCAGACGCCTACATCGTTTCAATCCACGCGCCCGCGAGGGGCGCGACCAGATTCAGTCGGCCCGCCAGCAGCGCCATCTTGTTTCAATCCACGCGCCCGCGAGGGGCGCGACCGTGGCCTATGAGGCGATCAACGCCCGTTACCTGGTTTCAATCCACGCGCCCGCGAGGGGCGCGACGCTGGAAGAGGAAGAGCCGGAGCATGCAGACGACTGTTTCAATCCACGCGCCCGCGAGGGGCGCGACCCGGGATGGTGGTTTGACCCAACTGTACCGCCGTGTTTCAATCCACGCGCCCGCGAGGGGCGCGACCAGTGGCGGGCCGCCGGCGGTGTCGCGGGTTTCGCTGTTTCAATCCACGCGCCCGCGAGGGGCGCGACGCAGCCCTCCGGAGAAGGCCGACTCAACCATTAGTTTCAATCCACGCGCCCGCGAGGGGCGCGACCCGCTGTGCATGTTGACGGCGACACGCCACAAGAAGTTTCAATCCACGCGCCCGCGAGGGGCGCGACCTCCTGCCAACGGCTCTGGACATTTGCCCGCCCTGTCCTGTTTCAATCCACGCGCCCGCGAGGGGCGCGACTTGTCGGAGAGTCTGGCCAAGGCACGGGAGTCTACGTTTCAATCCACGCGCCCGCGAGGGGCGCGACGCCCATTAATCTACAGCCCCACCCTCCCGCTGTGGTTTCAATCCACGCGCCCGCGAGGGGCGCGACCCGCTTAAATGGAAGATAGGCAGGGATCACCTGGTTTCAATCCACGCGCCCGCGAGGGGCGCGACACCATCTTTTGATGAGTCCTTCCATACTGTGTCAGTTTCAATCCACGCGCCCGCGAGGGGCGCGACATCCGAGCGACATTGGCGAGGTTGAGGAATGAAGTTTCAATCCACGCGCCCGCGAGGGGCGCGACAGCTTTCGCGGATCTCGGAGCGCCACTCATCCCAGTTTCAATCCACGCGCCCGCGAGGGGCGCGACCAGTGGCGGGCCGCCGGCGGTGTCGCGGGTTTCGCTGTTTCAATCCACGCGCCCGCGAGGGGCGCGACGGGTGCGGGGCGTTTATAACAAGGCCATGTACCTGTTTCAATCCACGCGCCCGCGAGGGGCGCGACTCGGTATCAGTCAAACTGGCAAGGCCAATGGCGCGTTTCAATCCACGCGCCCGCGAGGGGCGCGACCTTGGACACAACATAACCTTGCTTAACTAGGTCTTGTTTCAATCCACGCGCCCGCGAGGGGCGCGACTCATTTCCGTCTTGTCTGGTTTGCACTGACACGCGTTTCAATCCACGCGCCCGCGAGGGGCGCGACTTGTGCTGTTGAAAGGGTATTCGGATGTTCTCAATGTTTCAATCCACGCGCCCGCGAGGGGCGCGACTGCTGTGTCGGTGATCATTTGACTGAGGTATTGGAGTTTCAATCCACGCGCCCGCGAGGGGCGCGACAAGGCGGATGCCATCGTGTTCACTGACAGCATTGTTTCAATCCACGCGCCCGCGAGGGGCGCGACGCCTGTTTTGGTGTTCCCGTAGTAGGAAATCAGGTTTCAATCCACGCGCCCGCGAGGGGCGCGACCCGAGGAATACGAGATCGAAGGCGCCGCCAACATGTTTCAATCCACGCGCCCGCGAGGGGCGCGACATGGCAGAGCAAGAGCTACCCGAATACATGGTTGTTTCAATCCACGCGCCCGCGAGGGGCGCGACCCTCTCGGGAGCTCGATTTCTTCAGTGTTCTCCCGGTTTCAATCCACGCGCCCGCGAGGGGCGCGACCAGCTGCGAACACTACGCCCATGCAGGCTACGCGGTTTCAATCCACGCGCCCGCGAGGGGCGCGACCGCAGCTGCAGTGTGGCGGACACGGCATAGGCCAGTTTCAATCCACGCGCCCGCGAGGGGCGCGACTTGGCGGTGCGTTGCAACGGTTCTTCAACGGGCGTGTTTCAATCCACGCGCCCGCGAGGGGCGCGACATCCACAGATTCCAGAGCGCCCCGGGCAGTGAAGGGTTTCAATCCACGCGCCCGCGAGGGGCGCGACGGCGGTATCGTGCGCCGGGCCATAGGCCCAAGACTGTTTCAATCCACGCGCCCGCGAGGGGCGCGACGCCTTCGATGCGCTGGCGGTCGTTCTGCAGGAATCGTTTCAATCCACGCGCCCGCGAGGGGCGCGACATACAGATCGATGCTGTCGCCGTGGTGGAACCACTGTTTCAATCCACGCGCCCGCGAGGGGCGCGACCCCAGATCCACGGCAAGGCAGACGTTGGCGTTCACGTTTCAATCCACGCGCCCGCGAGGGGCGCGACCGGCTGCTGTGGCGCCTGCTGGGCGCTGTTAATCGTTTCAATCCACGCGCCCGCGAGGGGCGCGACGATTGGTTTCGGTGTCTGCCAGGCGCTGGGCGGCTTCGTTTCAATCCACGCGCCCGCGAGGGGCGCGACCATCTGCTTGCGGTTAAGCAATTTGCGCTCGAAAAAGTTTCAATCCACGCGCCCGCGAGGGGCGCGACCCCCGCAGCCATGAGGGCGTAAACAACCAGCGCATGTTTCAATCCACGCGCCCGCGAGGGGCGCGACCGGGTTGCGGCGTGAGTACGGCCAGCTAACGGATGTTTCAATCCACGCGCCCGCGAGGGGCGCGACAACCGGGGCAATCTGGTAACACGAAAGGTCGTCCTGTTTCAATCCACGCGCCCGCGAGGGGCGCGACGGCGTAATCTCTACGTACCCAAGCCCCATAACCTGTTTCAATCCACGCGCCCGCGAGGGGCGCGACCGCTCTATCGTAACCAATTGAAATGACGACAGCTATCCCACTGGAATCGCTATCCTCAATGTCATCGCAAGCCGCTGGCTACAGTGGTCATAGCCAAAAACGAAAAAAGCCGGGCCACCCAAGGGCTCCAGCTTTCCGCTAACATCCCGCATTTTTAATGAGCACTACCGGTTAGCGTTCACAAAATCATCGAGTCCCGGAAAATGTCCGGGGCGGGTTTCGCCCCGTGGTGTTCGATTCGATTCTTCCAGTTCTTACCCAGCTTATAAAAACGAAGGCTGTCCTGCTCCTCGTCATAGATGTTGAGCAACTGATCTCTGAAAACTACCCACTGAGCTGGGTCCACTTCACATTCAAAAACCGAATATTGAACCCGGACGCCGTAATCAAGACAGACCTTGGCTACTCGTCTCAAACGACCAGGACCAGCAGGATCTTCGAGGGAAATGTCATAGGTGACCAAAACCATCATGGCTGTTTGATTCCTATCGCAATACACAGGGCGGGTAGCGTTTTAAATCGCCCCTCAGGTGCCGCGCAAGCAACATCGCCTGGATATGAGGCACAATCCCGATGGGGACTTTTTCTTTCAAAAACGGGTGAGTAATTTCTTGTTGTTTCCTTTCCTGATAAGCGACTAACAACTGCTTTCGCCCTTCAGCACTGAGCCTGACAGCGCCAGATGACTCCTCGATAAAATCCGAAGCCTTAAGTTGTCGTCGATTGATCAGGCTTAATACCAGCCTGTCAGCTAACCAGGGGCGAAATTCTTCAAGCAAGTCCTGAGCAAGGCTGTCCCGGCCAGGCCGGTCAGCATGCAAAAAACCAATTTGCGGATCCAGCCCCACTCCATTTAATGCCGCCCCAATATCCTGACCCAAAATGGAATATACGAACGACAGCAAGGCGTTCACCGGATCTCTGGGTGGACGGCGGTTGCGGCCTGCAAAAGGAAAATCAATCCGTAACTTTTCATTGATCAATTTCTCAAAGACCGAGAAATAGGTAGCAGCACCATCCCCTTCGATGCCTCGAAGTGAATCCAGATTATCAACACTGCGTGCCAGGCGAACGGATGACGCCAGGCGCTTTATCGCCTGTTCCACCGTTTCCTCGGAACCGTGGTTACGTTTATGACGAAGTAGCACATTTCGGGCTCCCACAAGCTTGGCCGCCACACAGGACCGTGCAATCTCCAGAACGTGGACGTCATCAGCATGATACTGCGCCCGCCGGAGCAAGACATTTCCTGATTTCTCGCCTTGAAGACGGCCATAAAACCGTCCATACTCGGTGAAAAAGGCTAGGTTTACGCCCTTTTCGCCACAAAAGCCCATTAATGCTGGCGAAACCAGAACATTGCCAAAACAAAAAACACCAGAGATCGAGTGGATCGGAACCTGCATCAATTTCTTGCGCTCCTGCTCGATCACAATGGTTTCTCGTTCTTTGTGGATATAGGCACCCTGGCGAGTGACATACAGGCTATTCTGCAACTTTTTCAATCGACCTCTCCCTCGTCGAAAATGCCTTCGACATAACGCTCACTGTCATCTCGGGTCAACAGTTTCGGGTTGCACAGGTCATATAGAGAGCAGGAGTCACACTTCTTGGCATAGCTGATTTTTGGGGTCTGGCCACTAATCAACAGTTGCCGCACTTTTTCGATAACCTGCCGGGTTTCCTCTCTCAGTTCGTCGGAGAAAAAAATTTCATCCCGGTGCCGGGTTTGCCAGTACCAGAGAGCACCCGAGGTCACAGGATGTTCCAACATTTCCTCAAGGCACAACCCCTGGGCACATAACTGTATGCGGTCCCAGCTATCCTTTTTAGGCTTACCCCGCTTATACTCCACCGGTTTCATTTCGCCAGTGGATTGATGAACTTCCACCAGATCGAGTTTGCCGGTCAGCCCCAGCCGCTCAGCGCTGACCAAAACGCCGCGCTCAAAGCGCACGCCTTTACGTGTTTCCGGAGCTCCGTGATCCACTCTTTGATGCAATACCTTTCCCTGAGCTGTCAGCCAGTTCTCCGCCCAGAGCTGTTCGTTATGAATGAGCGCGCACTGGCGGGGACAAAACGCGTAATGCTGCAGCGCCGAAAGCGGAATGAGTTTTTCATCCATATTGACTCGCTCAGTTTTCACGCAGCGTACTGAATCACCTCAACCTCATGGTTCAAACGCACCGCTTCTTCCGCCATCGTCATAATCTGACTGGAAATTTCTTCGTTTAAATAGTACTCGCCACAGTTCTCGCAAATGTCCGCCGGGACGTTTTTAACGACAACGGTGCTTTCACCTCGGGTTAGCGTGACGGTGGTGGTACCCGGCCGGGTTTCACCTTGCTTGCAGATGACACATTTCATTTACGACCTCCTGGTTTTGAAATCATCATTCCAGATCTCCAGAGACGGATAATAAGCCGTCACCACATAACATTCGCCGCTTGCCGGGTTCTTCGATACAACAACATGTATCGCCCTACCCTTCACCCAGCCAAGCAGCAGCTGGCTGGGATACGGACGATCATCAGGATAATCCATCACCAGATCACCCGTTTGTAGAGTGTAGACAACCTCTTCACTCGACAGTTGCCTTTCAAACATTCGTCGAAGGGCGTGGCTGGTGTAGGTTACCGACGTACAGTGCATCATCCCTGACTCAACTCCCCATTATTTACCTTATATGCTTTCAGCCGACTGGCTCGACCCCATCAAGTTTTCATTCCAAATATTTGATCAACTGGACGCCCGACGGCAACTGATCTTCACGAATACTCACCTGGTAATCCTTGAAGTCTCTGGCCGGACCATCCGAAACCCGATTTACATCAATCAGATCAAACAGCTTCCGAGCAGGCGCATTACCCAGCGGCGACTCGTGCTTGAAAACGTAGAGTGCACAGGGAGACATTTCACCCCGGCTGGCTGAGCGATCATGATCCAGCATGTTGATTAGTGCGTCCCACAGAAGCTCGAGATCCTCTTCACCAAAACCGGTTTGTTTAGCCAGGTTGGCGGAGATAAATCCATGGGAACGATAAAGACCATAAGGGATGGTGAATTTACGGCCCATCGTGCGGTTATCGCCGCTTTGCTGCTCTGCTTCTTTTTCTGTGGTAACCGCCATCCGGGTAATGCTGTGTTCCGCGCTGACCACCGGTTCAATACTACGAGCAAAGTTCATTTGCACAGGCCCACGTACCTGTCCGGTATTCACATCCGTTGACATTACGGCCCCAAAAGTGCGGATATCAAAAAAGTTCTGACACATCCACTGGGTCACATTCCGGGCGTCTTCTTCTTTTTTTGGAAGCTTCTTGGACTCATGCTTCAGTCCAAGCTCTTCGTATGCTCGCAGGTTATTACGATTCAGAACGGCCTTTTCTTTGATATAAATCTCAAAGGGTGGAGTCTCTTCTTTGACCAAGCCGACATAATTACGCACCTTACGTTTGAGGCATACGTCGGTCACCAGCCCCTGCCCCGTTTCCGCATCCACTCGCGGCAGATTACCGGCATCCGGGTCACCATTTGGATTGCCGTCTTTTACATCAAACAGAAATACGAATTCGTAACGGTTGTCTAGGCTCATGCTTCAGCTCCTTCGGGTTCTTCCTTGGATGACGCGGTTTCTTTTTTCGTGAATAAAGCCTGGCGCTGATGGTAATAACCAATGGCGAAAAGGCCCTGCTCTTCCAGGTTCAGGTGCGCGGGAAAGTCGTTAATATCCGACATAATTTCTGCAATGCGTTTTTCTGCATTAACACGTTGGCCCTGATGCTGCAGTTTCTTCAGGTGGTGCGCATGCAGGCGCATCAGCGTGCCGAAAACGGCTTTGGGCGTACAACTGGCACTGCTGTAATAACGGTCACGAATGGTCGCGTTGAGACCTGGATTGGCATCGGCTTGCAACTTCTCGAGGACCGCGAATAAACAGCCCAGCCGATAGCCAATCCGCTTTTCTTCAGGATTGAAAGCCATGGTAATTTCCTTGTTACTGGTTTTCTGGTGGCGGTAGAGACGGTTCAGATAGGCCTTGATAAGGCTGGCGCGGTAAGGGCTAACATCGCCCTTTTCTGCCTTGATTCGTTTGATCGCAGCCTGCAACAGGCTCGCTGGCAAGGGGAGCCCCATCAGAATATTGCGAATCGTTTCGCCTTGAAGGTTTGGAGGTACGTTCTCTTCCTTTCGCAATAGTGCCGTAGAACGCAGCAGAGGTTTCAGGGGCGGGCATGAAACATAGCGGTCTGCCAATTCAATATCCTGAAACCATTCCGCGATGCGAGTACCGAACTCTGCCACGGTTCCCACTTGCCAGAACCGAATGGCAATCCGGGCTGCATTAGGTGATAAGCCCAGCAGATAGAAGCGCTCTGTTCCCTCGGAGTGGAGAAACGAGCCATCCTGCAGGCTTTCAAACAATTGACGGACGGCCCTTACACTCTGATCGGGGTCATCCTTTGGAGAATCATTAAAGAAAGAGGAAAAGTTTTGTTCAAACTGGTTTTCACCGGTCGACCACCAGACTACCGAGATTTCGTTCAGCTGCATCCGCTGTGGGCTATTGGTGCGCAGTAGTTGATTCAGGGCGGTGGTGTATTTGAATGCCACGTCTTCGCTAACCGGTGCGTTATTGCCCTTCTCTTTGCCCCAGGAATTAAAAGAGTCGATATTAAAGGAAACAATATTGGCACCGGCCATTTGTGCCCCCCAAACACCTTTCACCGGTGGGTGCAGGCGTGCGATCTTGGAGCGCTCACCGGTTACCAAACAAACGCCCTCTTTGTTCTCATCGTCCAGAGGCTGCTCACGAATCCACTGCTGAATATGCGGCGACTGGCAAACGAGGTCGGTTTCGGTGCTCAACTGAAAGGTCAGGTTGCAACCGGATATTTTCAGACATTCACGAAATTCAGACGACTGCCTGACTTTTTCCTTTTCACTTTCGTTGTGCAGAAAAGCTCGAACCGCCTGAACGCCCTGATCATCGGGAATTTCCTCTGCCAGCCGATCAACAAGCTCAACAAACGCTTGATGCTGCTTGGCAGCCATGTCGATCTCTTTCTCCGACGGTTCACTATCCGGCTTCGCAACCTTAGGTTGGCTCAAGACATATCCGTAGTGGTCCCAAAGGCAGTAAGCTGTTTCGTAAGCTTTAGCGCCGCTTCGTTTTACCCCCTGCGGAACCAGAAAGCTCCTCGGCACAGGCTTCCCTTTTTCAGGAATCTCTCGAGTATCCCGAAGCTGAACAAAATTACCCGCCGTATCCAGTACGAGGACGAAAGGAATGGCTTTTTCTTCAAAGCCAACCGGTGGTAACGGGTCACCAGCGTCCGCTTTTCGGTCATAGTATTCGCACAAAGCCTGAAGAATCATCCTCGCACCTCGTGGCTGTCTTTTGCCGGAACAACGATTCGACCTTTGTCCATTCTGGCGCGAAAGAACAAAGGGGTTGGAGCGGTAGGGTCGGAATAATCGAGATCGTAGAGCATGAAACCCAGATCACGGTTTTCATCGATCGCAGGCGCGCCACCATCCTCGTCCGCCAGTGCAAAATCACAACTGAATTCCCGGCAACCGAGATACGGCTGATTGAAGCACTGCCCTTTCTCTGCCCGACGGCGAAACATGTCGGCGAACTTGGCAGCGTTGTCTTGAGGTCCGGCTTTGCCGGTTATGCTGAACTCACCATGAATTCGGTAACGCACGTCTTTGAGGAGCAAGCTGGCTCGTTGTTGGCGCTGTTCGTCCGCATAGACCCCCAATAGGCCGGAACCTTCTTTCATGGCGGTTTTAGCCGTTCGGGAGGAGGCGATTGACTCCACCTCGTTACGGCGGAGGTTCATCCACCTGATGGGGTTGAGCACTTCAATCTCGGTAATGTGCCACTCGATGGCGGGTTTCCAGAGAATGGCCTCAAATATCGCCCTGGCTGCCGAGGGCGTTATGACATCGTAACTCACCCTCTCCACTTTCATTTCTGGTCGGGTAAAACAGGCGAACTCACCACTGACTTCCAGACAAAATCCCATGTTCCCTCCTATATCACGCTTGCTTCAGCCGTTAGCAGGCTGTCCGGTGCCTGCACGCCCCAGGTTGGGTGGTAATGACTGCTTTCCACCACGAACTGGCCGGCTTGCTGGTATAGCGCACCAATACCCAATAGCTTTTGGGCGAATGTTTCTGGCAACGTTACGCTGTAACGCTGCAATTTGCGGTAAACCCACTTGGCAGAACCGTCTTTTTCCAGCGTTGCCAGCCAGGTATGAACCGGGCTTTCTTCCACGCCCTCCGGGCAAAATGGAACGATGACGCCAATACCTTTGTTATCAATCAGACGGAACTTCCCGGCTGCTTCACGGAACTGAATTTCCAGAGGCGCATCAGGGCTTGATTTGGCCGTCAAAAGCTCACCAATGTTATGGGCATCGCGATTTCCCTGACTGTTCAGCTTGCTAAAAAAAGACTGTATTGCCCGAGGACTCAGCGGATCATCCAGTTGCCCACTTTTCAGTAGCGCCAACGTCGTCTGAGCGGCCTGGCGCAGAAACCCCGGAGGTGGCAGTTCTTCCGGCTGAAAGACAATGACTCGACCAGTCTGCTCCATTTTGCCTTCTCGGTTGCACCGTCCCGCAGCCTGGGCTATCGAATCCAACCCCGCCATTGCACGAAATACCACCGGAAAATCCACATCCACCCCGGCTTCTATTAACTGTGTGCTGATCACACGCAAGGGCGCAGGATCTCCCGCACGACGGGCTTCCAGCCGCGTGCGAACATCTCGTAATATTGCGGAGCGATGCTCAGCACACATGTTGGCCGATAGGTGGTAGGTATACCCGTCGTCAGGTAAACACTCATACAGGGTTCGGGCATCCTGGCGCTTGTTAACGACGACCAGGCAACAATCCTCTGACGCCACCTTTTCGGCCAGGTCACTCCAAGGTGTTGGGTGTTCAGGGTCAGCCGGCATTTCGACCGTTACACGCTTGAGTTTTTGGGCAAGCTCGTGCGGATCGTCAATAATCTCCCGGACATCTCGTAACCCTTTATGAAGCTCTCGGCCAAAAGCGTCTTTCTGCTCGCCGAGCTCGGGCTGTGTGGCAGTACACAACACCCAGGTCACGCCTAGATAGTCGCTCATCTGCTGCATAGCCCTTGTTATCGGCTCGTGAAAATCTCGTGGGATTTGCTGGGCCTCATCGAGAACAACGATACTGTTTACCAGGTTATGCAATTTGCGACAGCGGCTGGTCCTGCTGGCAAACAGGGATTCAAATAGCTGCACATTGGTCGTGACAACAACCGGCGCATCCCAATTCTCCGTGGCGAGGCGGGACACAGCATTTTCCGAGTTAGGGTCCACGTCCAGGCTACTATGGTGTTCAACGACGGCATCCTCCCCAAGAAAACTCCTAAAGACACTGGCGTTTTGTTCAATAATGCTGGTAAACGGAATGGCGTAGATAATCCTACGTTTACCATGCGCCCTGGCATGCTCTAGCCCAAACCCGAGGCTGGCTAGAGTCTTACCGCCGCCGGTGGGAACTGTCAGGCTGAATATACCGGCAGGTTTATCCGCCATTTGCTGGCAGGATTGGAAGATGGTTTTTCGGATTTCATTCAACTCGGTTCTATCGGCCTTGTCCTGCAACCGAGCCATCTTGTCGAAGAATGTGTGATACAGCTTATCAAGCGATGGATACACTCCCCGGTTGCCACTTTTCTCCGGAGACATGTAGCTCTCGGTATCCAGAAAATCAGCGTCCACGAGGCAGGAAAAAAGCACCCGCATCCACAAGGCAATCGAGTCTTGGTTTTGTGCCATCCTCGGCACTGGGGGTTGCTGCGCTGACAAGATGTGAACTGGAGGAAGAGAGGCCAGCGACTGATGATATTCCAGTTCCGCTTCGGCAAGCCTGAACTGCAATGCCCCGCGTCCACCCGACCAATCCGGAAGGCCTGCATGGTGACCACTGATTAAATACGCCAGGATATAACCGGGAACCGAAGGCCATTGCTCGATTGCATGCTTCGCACCGGCCGTTGAGTGCGTTACCCGTGCCGGGCTCTTATCTTGCTCAACGTGGGCATTCTCGCGCTCAAAGCCTGATGCCTGGCGGATGTATTCCTGAAAGGGTGCACGGTACTTACCAAGATCGTGCCACAAGCCTGCGGTTGAGGCCCATCCCGACGAATCAAAGGCCTCTGCAAACTCCTCACAGAGACGTGCAACTTTCTGAAGATGATCTTCCAGCGCATGCGGAGCCAACCAGTTACCTTCGGCATCTTGCCTGGCATGAGCAATGTACTCGTTTTGCTTCACTTGAACCTGTCCCTAATCATAATGGAGCAATCTGAAAACACCCTACATCACCCACTGCCCCAAATACTGCACCACCTCAAAACTAATCAATAAATCCCCGCCATCCTCCGAACCCGCTCAGCCACTTCCGCCCTCAACTCCTCTGGCGCCAGCACCTCCACATCCGGTCCATAGCGCAATACATCCATCACCAACTCCCGGGAATCGGCATAGGGAACCTGCAAGTGAAAGCCATCATCACGCCATTCGCCGGCCTGGTCCGGGTGCCAGGTTTCTTCTGCTACCCATTGGGCCGCGTGTTCGGAAAAGCGCAAATGAGCGGTGGCTTCTGGAGTTCCGCCAAAGATGCCAAAACCGGCACTGGTGAAGGTATCCAACTGCCCTGGAGACATAGGGCTTGCGGGGGTGTTCTGTATTTCAGGCGCGATTATGCGGTCCAGTGAAAACAGGCGTAGCTCGTTGGCTCTCGCACACAGGGCCAGCAAATACCAGTTGGAGCGATAGTGAAGCAGCCGTTGCGGGTGTACCTGTCGCGTTTTTTCACCACCGCCACTTCGGGCGAGGTAACGGAACTGAAGGCAATAACCAGACAAGGTTGCCTGGGCCACGGGATCGAAGGTCTGGCTGGTGGCGTTTCGGGTCTGGATTGGCTGAATACGGATGCGCTCGCTGATTTTCACGGCATCGTGGCCGGATTCGCCCAATAACTGCTGAATCTTCTGTTTCAGCGGCGCCAGACGAGTAGCCACCAGGCCGGGCTGTACGTTTTCAAGCAAATACTCACAGGCAAGCAGGGCGTAAAGCTCGGCGGGATTCATCCAGAAACCGGGAAGCTCGAATACCGGGGCACTCGGATTGTAGCGGTGGCCATTTTGTTCGCGGCAGTATTCCAGCGGTGCGCCCAGGGAATCACGCAGGTACTCAAAATCGCGGGTGACGGTATTGCGGCTGGTTTCCAGCGTTTCAGTGAAAACCCGCATGGGAACGGGTTTTCGGGCATTTCTGAGAAGGTCGTGAATCTTGTAAATGCGGTCAAACCGGCTCACTAGCACTCCTTTGCCGTAGATAACTAATTTTGTTCAGGCTAACTGCATATTTCCATGTCTGCCAGCCTCCTCGTAAAGCCTCTTGCCCCTGTAGCGCAACAATGCCTGCTTTAAACGAACTCACTTAAAAAGATATCCGGCATAACTTCAAGAGGCCCCGGCCGCGCCAAGAGAAAACCTTGCACATAGGCGCAGTTCCGTTGCCCCAGAAACGCCAGCTGATCCGGGGTTTCCACGCCTTCGGCTACCACTTCCAGCTTCAGTGCCTTGGCAAGCACGATTACCGCTTCGGTGATGGCGGCATCCTCGGTGCCATGTGGGAGGTCACGAATGAAGGCACGATCAAGCTTTAGGGTGTTGACCGGGAAGCGCTTGAGATAACTTAGCGAAGAGTAGCCTGTGCCGAAATCATCGATGGCCAGTCGCACGCCGAGATCACGCAGTGCCTGCATAGTCTCTATGGCAGTTTCAACGTCATCCATCACCATGCTTTCGGTAATTTCCAGCTCCACCTTTTCCGGCGGAATAGCGCTTTCTTCAAGTGCTGATCGCACGGCATCAATAAGGCCCGGCTGACGAAACTGGCGTGCGGAGAGATTAATGGCAATGCCCGGCACTCGGCCAGTACGCTCGCTCAGCGCCACGGCATCCAGGCAGGCGCGGCGCAATACCCAGGCTCCCAGCGGTACAATCAGGTTGGTTTCCTCAGCCAAAGGAATAAACTCGGCGGGTGACACCATTTCATCACCACGAGGCCAGCGAATGAGCGCCTCCATGCTGCAGAAACGGTTTGTATCCAGATTGAGCTTGGGCTGGTAATACAGGGTGAAGGCTTCTTCCGCCACGGCCCGGCGCAAATCGCTTTCCATGCGTGCACGTGCAGCGCTGTCCTCGTTCATGCTCTTGGAGAAAAAACGAAACTCGCCTCCCCCGTACGCTTTGGCCTGCCTCAGGGCCGTTTCTGCCACTTTTACAAGTTCGTCAATGTCCGAGGCATTGTCGGGAAAGATACCGATACCGATACTGGCCTGAAGAAAAATATCGTCAATGCTCTCCGTCTTGGTCTGGACGCTAAAAGGCCTACTCATCACTTTGAGTATTCGCGATGCCACAACGGTCGCATTCTCAGGCTTCTTGAGGTCATTGAGGATAACCGCAAACCCGTCGCCTCCCACACGAGATACAATATCAGGACCGCGCTCCCGGCGGCTTTGTTGACGTGCAACAAGGTCTGTCCGACGAACAGCGACCGCCAAACGCTCCGCCACCTCCACCAGCAGCTGATCCCCGGCGGGAAAACCAAAGGTATCGTTGGCCTGCTTGAAGCGGTCCAGGTTTATCAGCATGACGCCAACCCGTGTGCCCTGTCGGCGGGAGACCTCGAACTCATGTTGCAGACGATGACGAAACAGGGAGCGGTTAGGCAGCGTGGTGAGAGAGTCGTAATACTGCAGCCGTTCAATTTCCGCTTCCGACGCTTTTTGCTGGGAAAGGTCGTGGAACATGGCAATGAAGTTCTTTGTGTTGCCATGTTCATCCGCCAGCCGGTCGATACTCAGAAATTTCGGGAACACGGCACCATCTTCACTACGGTCCCAGATTTCACCCTCCCAGTGCAGGTCTTTGTCCAAAGCCGCCCACATTCTTCGATAGAACTCGGAGTCATGCCGGCCTGACTTGGAAAGCGAGGGCTTTCTGCCAATGACGTTCTTTCTTTTGAAGCCCGTCATTTGCTCGTAGGCAGGATTCACATAAAGGATTCGGTTGTCTGCATCGGTGATAACAACGGCATGCGAAGCGCGTTCAACAACCCTATTGACGAGATCAAGGCGGTTAATTGTCTGCCGATGGCGCTCGACTTCTTTTTCCAGTTGGGCTGTACGTTCGTGTACTCGTCTTTCAAGTTCCGAGTTAACGTCTTTGAGGACTCGCTCGACGCGTTTGCGTTCGCTGAAATCATGCAGGAAGGCAGCCAAACGTGGCTCATTGTTTTCCTCGAAGCTGCTCACCGATATCAACAGGGGTATCTTGTTGCCCGCGCGGTCGAGGCCTTCTACTTCACGGGTAGCACCGACCATGTAACGCGGGCCATGCTCAAAATATTCCGCCACATGGTCTGGATGGCGATAGCATTCGGGGTCAGGCATTAAAACGGTGATGGGAGAACCCACCAGTGATCCGGGCGCGTAGCGAAACATCGCTTCCGCTGCCTGATTGGCCTGCAAGATAATGCCGCGCCTGTCAGTAATGATAATGCCGTCAACCGCCACTGCTAACAGATCGGCGTTGAATACGGTTCCAGCTCCGAAACCTGCCCCCATGATTTAACCCTGAAGTGGTGATTGTATTAGGCATTAAAGACCTTTCCGGGCTGTTCGCGATGGACGTGAATGTCGGTACCGCCAAACACCAGCACGACCTTCCCGGGCGAAATCTGATAGGTACAGACTAACTACACATCACGGCTGTTACCAGCATTCAGATCAAGTCTCACCACCTTCCCTGCAAGGTCGCCACCACCCGCCGGCTGCCCGAGCTGTTCCGGTGTTCGCACAGGTAAATGCCCTGCCAGGTACCCAGCGCCAGCTCGCCGTGAGTCACGGGGATGGTCAGGGACGGGCCGATGATCACGTTCTTGATGTGGGAGGTGTCGTCCGGGCCTTCGAGGGTGTGTTCGTAGTAGTCGGCGTCTTCGGGCACCATCACGTTGAAATGGCGCTCCAGGTCGCCGCGAACGTCCGGGTCGGCATTTTCGTTGATTGCCAGGGAGGCAGAGGTGTGCTGGATAAACAGGTGCAGCACGCCCACCTCGCAGTTGGCGATGTCCACCTGGTTCAGGATATCCCGGGTAATCAGGTGGAAGCCCCGGGAACGCGGGGCCAGTTCAATGGTGTTCTGGTGCCAGATCATGGCATCTCCTCAATTCTAGCCTTCATCCCACGGATGGGCCGGTACGACCGTGTCTTCATCCAGCTGGTTTTCATAAGAGCTCCGGAAGTAGTCCATGGCTTTTTCCGCTTCGGACAGCTCATCGAAGCGGGCAATGTGGTAGATGGCCTCGCCCTCGTTCACCAGCGGCAGGTTGTTCACGCAGATCACGATGCCGGCGCAGGGCGACGTCACCGCAACCTCAGTCTCACCAAAGGGGTCGGCCACCATGGCCAGGCGCTGGCCCTTGCTCACTTTCTGGCCCAGCCGGGCCACCGGGCGCATGATGCCGTCGATATCCGCCCTCACCCATTGGGAACTGGCGGCCGTTTCCGAGCGTTTTTTCGGAGCTTTCGGGCCTCTTCTGGCGGGAATCATTTCCAGGGCGCGCATCACTCGAACCACCCCTTTCACCCCACTCGATATCACCACCTGGTCGAAACGCAGGGCTTCACCCCCTTCGAAGGTAATTACCGGAATATCCTGAGAGTCCGCGTAGGCCCGCAGGCTACCCTCACGAAGACCGGCATTGATGATAATGGGCGCACCAAAGGCTTCCGCCATGCGGGCGGTTTCCGGCTTTTTCAGCTCGGCCCGGATCTGCGGCAGGTTGAAGCGGTGAATGGCGCCGGTGTGCAAGTCGATAATGTGGGTGACCTGCTCCATGATCTGGCTACGGATCAGGTAGGCAATGCGCCCGCCCAGCGAGCCACTTTCGGAACCCGGGAAGCAGCGGTTCAGGTCGCGCCGGTCGGGCAGGTAGCGGGTGCGCTGCACAAAACCGAAAATATTGACGATAGGCACCGCCAGCAGGGTGCCACGCAAGTGGCGCAAGGCTGAGTTCTTCAGCACGCGGCGGATAATTTCCACGCCGTTGATTTCATCGCCATGAATGGCGCCACACACCATCATTACCGGGCCACTGCGCCGGCCATGCACTACTTCCACCGGAATGTGCAGCGGCGTGTGGGTGTACAGCTTGGCCACGGGCACTTCGACCGTTTGCCGGGTGCCGGCCTTGATCTGGGTGCCGGCAATCTCAAAAGGCGCTCTGGCCATGCTAATTAACCTCTACCGCCCTTGGTGCGGGTCTTCCACGGTTTGTAGTTTTTCTCGGTCCAGTCGATGATCATGCCCGCGACGTTCTTGCCAGTGGCAGTCTCAATGCCTTCAAGGCCCGGCGAGGAATTTACTTCCATCACCAGTGGGCCCCGGCTGGAACGCAGTAGATCCACGCCCGCCACGTTCAGGCCCATGGACTTAGCGGCGGTAATGGCGGTGCGGCGCTCTTCCGGGGTAATGCGAATCAGCGAAGCCGAGCCGCCACGATGCAGGTTGGAGCGGAATTCGCCTTCAGCGCCCTGGCGCTTCATGGCGGCAATCACTTTGCCGCCAATCACGAAACAGCGGATGTCGGCACCGCCGGCTTCCTTGATGAATTCCTGCACCAGGATGTCGGCTTTCAGGCCCATGAAGGCCTCGATCACGCTTTCGGCGGCCTTGCGGGTTTCCGCCAGCACCACGCCAATGCCCTGGGTGCCCTGAAGCAGCTTGATCACCACCGGCGCGCCGCCCACCATCTGCAAAAGTTCGGGCACGTTGTCCGGCTTGTTGGCGAAGCCGGTGACCGGCATGCCGACGCCCTTGCGGGCGAGCAGCTGCAGGGAACGCAGCTTGTCCCGGGAGCGGGTGATGGCCACCGATTCGTTCACCGGAAACACGCCCATCATCTCGAACTGGCGCAATACCGCCGTCCCGTAAAACGTAACCGATGCACCGATTCGGGGAATCACCACGTCGTAATCTTCCAGGTATTCCTCGTGGTAGCTGATCCGCGGGTCAGCCGAGGTAATGTTCATGGAACAGTGCAAACAGTCAATCACCCGAACCTCATGGCCCCGGTTGACGCCCTCTTCCATCAAACGACGGGTCGAGTACAGGTGCTTGTTTCGGGACAGTACGGCAATTTTCATAGATCAGGTCCTCAGTACCGGTTCGCCGGCAAGATACGAAGCTTCAGGGTAAATTTCGGAGCGCCCGGACATGGCGGTTCGCCCCAGCAGCATACGAAAGCGCATGGTGTCACGGTTGGTGAGGGTCATTTCAACCGGCCAGCTCAAATCACCGACCACCAAAGTGGTCTCAATCACCAGGCGCTGTTCTTTGTGGCCGCCGGAATCCGACACAGTACGTTCATCCAGCACCTTGGCATCGCACTCGATGGACTGGTGCAGGTCGTTCTGTACGGGGTGAACCCAGAACCTCACCCGGCGCTCGCCGTTCTCGGTGTAGGGCTCGGTGCGGTAGGCGTGCAAACAGGAAGTCCTTGCCCCGGTGTCCACTTTCGCCTTGATGCGATTAATGCCGAGGTCCGGCAAAGCCACCCATTCACGCCAACCCAATGCGGCTTTGGTTTTGGTCCGATCAGGGTAGACGGTTTTTATGGTTTCAGTTTTTTTGGTCGGCATCCAGTCGATCCTTGTTTTGCGTGGGTTCCGGGTCCACCAGTTGGATACGGAATGGCGCCGAATGGCTGCCAGCGTAGACACTGGTATGAGGGAACGGAATTTCAATGCCTGCTTCGTCCAGGGCTTTTTTGATTTCTATCATCATGGCTCCCCGGCCTTCCAGAAACTCTTCTTGCACCACCCAAAAGGAAAACTGCAAGTCCACGGAAGAGGCTCCGAAACCGGTCACCAACACAAAGGGTTTGGGTTCTTCCAGGCACACCGTGTTCTGTTCTGCCAGAGACAATAACAGCTCTTTCACCCGCTCCACATCTTCGGCGTAGGCGATACCGATCAACAGATCGACCCGACGGATTGGAAAGCGTGAACGGTTAACAACCCGGGTCTTGATCAGGGTCTCGTTGGGAATACGCACGTACAGGTTGTCACGCGTTCTCAGCTTCACGCTCAACAGGTCGATCGCCACCACTTCCCCGACGGTGGCGTCAACTTCAATAAGATCCCCAATCTCGAACGGCTTTTCCATGACCAGAAACAGGCCACTGATGATATTGGAAGCCGATGTCTGGGAAGCAAAGCCAATGGCGACCGTCAGGATACCGGCAGCGCCCAGCAACACCTGCAGGGAGAAGCCGACCTCACGCAAGGCCGCCATGGCAAAGATGATGAAGACCAGATAAAACACCAGGCGCCGGATCATCACCTGGTGGTGCCGGGAGATGCGATTCTCGGCCAGTTTTCCGGCGCTGCGGGCCACCAGGGTGCCCAGTACAATCCCCAACAGCAATAGAAAGCCGGCCGCCAGCCATTGCCCCCAGGCAATGCTGCCGACAATCTGCATCAACGTATTCTGGAGTTCATCAAACACGGCCATTGCTCCCGGCTATTATCCAAATATGTGGTCAAAGGCCCTTACCAGACTTCGTCCCTTGGCCAGCTTTTCACGGGCCGGAGCGATGAGCTCACAGTCACCGGCCGCCGCAGTTACCCTGGGCTCTATACGCAAGCTGGCCGAACTCATATCCGTCTCACATTCCACCACAACACCCGGGGTCCACAGCTGTCCCCTTTCATTGCGGTGCAGTGACAATAACGGTGTGGGCAGGTTGAAGCGCTCCAGCAATAGCGGTTTCGTCCGCCGGTTATTGATGGTGACTGGCGTTACCGCTCGCCAGGGTCGTATGGGTACCGCCTCCAGCACCAGGCGGCCATAGGTGGCTGAGGCGTAGCAGATTTCTCCCTGCATGGTGTTAGCCCCCAGCCAGGTTTTGGACGGTGTGGCCAGGGGAAATTCGGTGAGCGCCTGTTGTTGCTCACCCAGGAAGATTTGCATCCAGAGCAGGTTGCCCACATACAAGACACAGCGACCGTCCGCCGGAATGGTCAGCGGCTGGTAGGGACGGATCACCGTGGGCAGTGGCGCCATGGCCGGCAGGTACCGCACCAGGCCCTCGTCGCCCGACGATCTGATAAAACGCTGCTCGGGAAGATCAGACGATGGCATGCCAGAACCAACAGTCTCGTGCCAGGTCAGAGGGTCTGCATCCGGGGCCAGTGGTTCCTGGCGCACCTGCCATTCCATGTCCAGCAGCGTGACCCACAGGCGGATCTGCCCCAGTTGATGCCGCTGTGTCTGGCCGGAAGCCAGTTGATAGCGATGTGCCCAGACACCGTCGCGCTGGCCTTCGGATTGTTCAGTCATGCCTGGGGAAAGTCTCCTCTTCAGTTCAGGCCCTTTCGTTGAACTATAATCCAATCCGGTGGTTCCAGCGAATATATAAGCCAATGATTTTTGAACTGTAATTACCCGTATTACCACTCTTACGACACCAGGATGACCCGATGACACAACTGGTCTGGTTCCGGAATGACCTGCGAATTGCCGATAACCCCGCACTCACCGCCGCCTGTGCCACTGGCGAGCCAGTGCGCGCCACTTTCCTGATTACTCCCGGACAATGGCAGGAACATGA
>Ga0208561_100064_pt1 | contig 31613 bp, 40 predicted proteins | sample Shrwel1BS1Day9_FD_187536 | JGI IMG/M metagenome (GOLD analysis project Ga0208561, IMG submission 187536) | Subsurface microbial communities from deep shales in Ohio, USA - Utica-3 well 1 S-1-Day9 (SPAdes) (version 2) ... | reverse complement strand
CGCCGACCGACCAAACCCAGCAAATCTGCTCGCAAACGGCGTGTGGACAAAAAGACCCGGCATGGGAAGACCAAGGCACTAAGAGGGAAGGTCAAAGTCTAGAGGCGTACGGGCAGGCACTGTTTCAAAACTCACCGGGACAGGTCAGAGGGCTACAAACTCCCAGGCCCATCCCGGCAACACGCTTCTCTCTAACGTTTACAGACGCTTTTTAAGAAGCGCTTTCGCTTTATCCGTCAGTTCCAGGTAAATCTTTTCCGCTTCCTGGAAAAACGCTGCGGCTTCACTGTCGTTAAACTGCTCCGCGTCCTTGGCGTACTGCTTGGTGTGATGAAGCCCCTGAGAGGCATGATACACCGAACTGATCAGGTCATAATTCTCGTCTTTCACTGGATAGTCAGCCATAGTGCTTCCTCCATTTCCGTGACGTGAATTGTGAAGAGATTTCATCTCTTGCCCCTAAACGTAGATGCCGTATCAGGCTCCGTAAAGTGGAAGCCGAGAGAGATTTACGTTCTGTAATGCCCAGAAATCCCCTACGGTGCCCCATAAAGGGGATAACGAGCCAATTGTGCACAGACAACATGCAGCAATTTTAGCCATACCCGTTCAACCTCAGCGCCCTCCATCCTTGGATAGCTGCGTTTAACCAGAAAAAACGACGCTGTCATTAAAATGGCACAAAGGTTGCGAATGATGTTCAAGAACATCTTAAGCCGGAGCAACCGCCATGATCCCAACAGCCTCCCCTCAGGAAGAGGATTACCCGTTAAACCCGGTACCTGCTGACCAACGTAAAAGCATCTGGTCCATGGGGCTGGTCCTGCTGGGCTTCACCTTCTTCACCGCCAGTATGTGGGCGGGTGGAAGCCTGGGCCAGGCGTTTGATTTCTCGACCCTTCTGATGGTCCTGGCCATAGGCAATCTGCTATTGGGCCTCTACGCCGCGATTCTCGGCTACATTGCCGCGAAAACCGGCATGAACACGGCGCTGCTCAGCCGATTCAGCTTTGGTAAAACCGGCAGCAAATTAACTGACCTCATCCTGCTCCTGACCCAGATTGGCTGGTATGCCTGGGGCACCGCCACCATGGCCACCCTGCTGGTAGAGCTGACTGGCATGCAGGAGCTCATGACCACACCGCTGATGATGGTGTTCGGTTTTGGCTTCTGCGTTACCGCTTCCATTGGCTATCGGGGGCTGGTGTGGCTGTCCCGTCTGGCGGTTCCAGCCATGATCATTCTGATTGGCGTCAGCATGGCCTTGACCACTGCGGATGCCGGTGGCTTGGCGAAGCTGGCGACCATTACGCCCACCAACGACATGAGTATCGCCACGGCCATCACCCTGGTTTTTGGCACTTTCGTCGCCGGCGCCACCCAGTCCACCAACTGGACACGCTTTGCCCGTTCCGGAAAGACCGCAGCCATCATCACTCTACTGGCTTTTTTTATTGGCAACGGCCTGATGATGCTGGTCGGTGCTTTTGGCGCCCTGGTTTACCAGGAAGCTGACATCGTTGGCATCATGACCGCCCAGGGCCTGCTGACCTTCGGCATCCTGATGCTGTTCCTGAACCTGTGGACCACTCAGGACAACACCGCCTACAACTTTTCCGTGGTTGGCTGTGACCTGCTGGCTACTGGCCGCCGGGAAGCGGTCACCATTGGCGGTGCCGCCATCAGTACCGCCCTGGCCGTAATGGGCATGCAGGAATGGCTGGTGCCTTTCCTGGTGTTGCTGGGCACTTTTATCCCCCCTATTGGCGGGGTGATCATGGCCAGTTACTTCACCGGCCACAAGCGCCGATACGCCGAAGCGGGTCAGCGCGCCCTGCCGGCTTTCAACCTTCCGGGGCTTACCGCCTATGCCCTGGGCTCGGTGGTGGCTTACAGCTCTCCCTGGATAGCCCCCATTGTGGGCGTACTGGTTGCAGCCCTCAGCTTCACCGTGCTGCAACTGGCCCGACAGGCCATCCGGGCTCGCCGGCCCCGGCCGGGGCTTCGCAGGCACCTGGCCTGAGACGCCGCCGGCAGACTTTTATTTTTACTCGTCATCCCCACCAACTACACTGAGGAGGTATTCACAGAGCCTGTCGAGACCTGTCATCCGACGCGGAGGATTGATGCAGCGGACCATCATCAGCCTGTCGTCACTGATAACCAGCATTGTTCTTCTCATCGTGGGCAACGCCTACCTGATGACCCTGCTGGGCCTGCGCCTGAGCCTTGAAGAATTCAGCGCCAGCGTGATTGGCTGGATTCTCGCTTTCTACTCCATCGGGTTTGTCGCGGGCACACTCTATGCCGACCGCATCATTGAAAAAGCCGGCCACATACGGGCATTCGCGTTCTTCGCTGCCGCCCTGGCCGCCTCCATCCTGATTTACCCGATGCTGATCGAAGCCAACCTCTGGGGCGCCTTGCGGGCAGTGGGCGGCTTCGCCATGGCCGGCCTGATGATTGTCATGGAAAGCTGGTTCAGCAGTAAGGCTGACAACTCCAACCGGGCCAGCCTGTTCGCGATCTACCAGGTGGTGTTTTTCCTTTCGACAGCCGGTGGCCAGGTGCTGGTCCGGGTGGCGGACCCGGCAGGCTTTATTCCCTTCTCCCTGGCCGCCATTCTGGTGGTGCTGGCACTGACGCCACTGTCCTTGACCAGCCGCGAGTCGCCCAAAATCATAAAAAGCGACCGACTGTCCCTGGCCAGACTCTACAGGACATCCCCCATTGGCACGCTTGGCGCACTGATTGCCGGCCTCCTGATCAGCGCCTTCTATGCCATGGGGCCGGTATACGCCGACCGTATTGGGCTGGACCTGAACCAGCTTTCCAACTTCATGGCTTCGGCCATCGTTGCCGCCATGATTCTGGCCTGGCCTATTGGCCGGATCTGTGACCGTTATGACCGTTACCGCGTGCTGTTGGTGGTCGCCATTATTGCCGCAGCCTGCAGTCTTATCGCCGCGGCACTAAGCAATTACAGCATTGGTGTACTGGTGGTGTTCGTCGGGCTTTATATGGGCCTGAGCGCCGCCCTTTACCCCATCGCCGTCGCCATCACCAATGACCTGATGGAAAGCCATCAAATTACTTCGGCCAGCACGGCGCTGCTGCTCAGTTACGGTCTGGGCAGCATCATTGGCCCGCTGATCAGTGCGTTTTTCATGGAGTTTATCGGCCCGAGCGGGCTGTTTATCAGCAACGCGCTGATCCTGGTGGCCCTGATTGGCTTCGTGATATTCGTCCCGGGCCCCACCCACACGGACGTCGACCATCAGGAAAGCTACTACACCACCACACCGGAGGCGGCCCTGGGTGTCGCCGAGTTGGATCCGCGGAACACGGAGTTTGAGGAAGAACACGCTGATCAGGATGAGGAGCAGTCCGAAGATCAGAACGAGGAGACAAAAGCGACCGACGACAGGGACAGACAATGACGATCCTTTAGCCTGAAATTTACCACGAACCCAAATTGTGACGCCTTTTGTTGCCGAGCCTGCTTTGCAATGTGATATTTGAAAGACCAAGCTTCAAGAAGCCTCTGACTATCTCCATTGATAAAGGAATCTCCGATGGGCAGCAATAAACTGATTGGTCTTGTGTTACTCGTGGTCGGCATTGGACTGCTTTATTTCGGCTACCAGGCCACCCAATCATTAAGCGGCCAGGTTACCGAAACCCTGACCGGCCGCTTCACGGACGAAACCATGTGGTATCTGATTGGTGGTGCGGCAGCAACCGCTGCTGGTGCCTTCCTCATATTCATCAAAAAATAGGCGGATATAAATTTCCAGCAACCTTAGGGAGAACCCATGATCAACGAAACCGACATGAAACATCTCGACCGTTGCGTGGAGCTGGCCCGCCAGGCACTGGAGACAGGCAACCCGCCTTTTGGCTCGGTGCTGGTGGATGAGCATGGCGATGTCCGTTTCGAAGACCACAACCAGACCGCAAGTGGCGATGAAACCCGGCACCCGGAATTCGCCATTGCACACTGGGCGGCGGAGCACATGACGCCAGAGGAGAGGGCCGCTGCCACGGTATACACTTCGGGCGAACACTGCCCCATGTGCGCGGCGGCTCATGGCTGGGTTGGCTTGGGACGGATTGTTTATGCCAGCTCTTCGGAACAGTTGGCAGTCTGGCTTGATGAGATGCATGCGACACCGCCGCCGCCAGTCGCTACCCTGCCAATCAATACTGTGGTGCCCGGTCTGGCCACTGAAGGGCCCTTTATGGTTCTGGCAGGGCCCATCAGAGAACTGCATCAACGGTACCACGACAAACACGGAAGCCCTGACTCACCAGAGGGCTGAGGTTCAGTCTAGCCACAGGCTGCGCCAGGTTTACCCCAGCAATAGACTCGCATCGGGGGAATATTCCACAGCTCCAGTGAGCAACTTACCGGCTCTCCCATCACGGGGCTGGTGACTTGAGCGACGTGACGGCGGAACTGGTAGGCAACAAAACGCCCGCCTTCGCAGAGGCTCTCATGTATAGACCGGGCAATGCGGGTACCTACGGCCTCGGGCATTTTCGAAAAGGGAATGCCCGAGATCACCACATCCGGCGATTCCATCTGATGCCGGGCCAGGATATCCGCCAGATATTCCGCGCTTCCGAGGTGGTTGATAAAACGGGGATCAGAAATTTCTTCAAGCAGTTCATGAAAGAAGGGACTCAGTTCGATGGAAAGCAGGCGCGCTTCCGGACCCAAGTGGCTCAAAAACGTTCGTGTGGTTCCACCAGTGCCAGGTCCCAACTCAACAACCCGCCTGGCACTCGACAAATCCGCCGCCTCTACAATCCGGTTCTCCAGAAACCGGGAGCTGGGGATCACCGATCCCACCTGTGCAGGCTCTCTCAGAAACCCTCGAAAAAACGAGGCGGGACTTGTTCTCCGGGAGGCGTCGTACTTAGGACGGCTGGTTTCCATGCCCATAATGCCCTCTGAGCCTGATGGCTTGAGTGATTCCCTGATTATAGCAGCGAGGTGGATATCAGCTTTGCTGCAATCTCAGAGGCTTAACTGTACGACCGCCAAAACTTACCTACACTGTCGAAAAGAACCAGCAATACTTCGGAGAAGGAGCCAATTATGACACTGCATCTTCAGCTTGCGCCGCTCATCAGCCTGGGGGCTGGCATTGCCATTCTGGTCTTCCCCAAACTGCTCAACTACATCGTGGCAGGTTACCTTATTGCAATAGGCGTACTCGGACTAATGGGCCATCCTTTCTGAATGGCCCATTAGCCCGGCATGGGAGAGAGCCGGCAAGAAATCGGTCCATTATTCACCCACACCAAACTTCTCGTGCTCGCCCAAATCGGGCTGCTCTCCTTCAATTCGAGCCTTGGTGGTCTTGATGCTCTTGACCATCTTGCTGCTGTCACTGTCCCAGTGTTCGCCTTTCTGAACCTTGACCTCCAGCATGCCCACGTTCGGGGAATCTTTGCCTTCCGGAAACCAGGCCGCAATGGCCGAGTTCCAGTATTGGTCGATCCGCTCCTGATCGCGAATGGCACGACCGAGACCGGTGAGGGACACATACACATGGTGTTCCGGATCCGCGAAGGAAACGCAGACATCATGGTCCTGCTCCAGCTCGAAGACTTTTTCCGAATCCAGGTCGGTGTAGAACCACAGGGTGCCGTCGTATTCATCCTGTACCAGCACCATGGGCCGGGACCGGAGTTCATCGCCATGGCGCGTGGTCAGCATACAGGTTTTGATGTCCCGGATGAGTTTCCAGATTTTCTGTTTGTGCTCTGGGCTGGACATATCAATCCTCCTTTTCAGGATGACAGCATGAATGTTTCGGGATCTTCCAGGGTATCGACAATGGTCTTCAGGAACTGGGCTGCCTCAGCACCGTCATTCACCCGGTGATCGTAGGCCAGGCAAAGCGGCATGCGCAGCCGCGCTTCAATCTTGTAGTTGTCGAGGTGGCCGGTGGCCACCGGGCTGAGTTCGGCGCTGCCCATGCCCAGGATGGCCACTTCCGGGTGGTTGATGATGGGCGTAAAGCTGGTGGCGCCGATGGGACCGGGATTGGTCAGGCTGAAGGTGGCGCCTTCCATATCCTGTTTTTTCAGCTCACCTTCCCGCGCTTTGTCAGCCAGCCCGGACAGTTCAGACGCCAGCTCGAAAACGTCCTTGCGGTCCACCTCTCGCAACACGGGCACCAGCAGGCCGGCATCGGTGGCCACGGCCACGCCGATGTCGTAATACTCTTTGTAGATCAGTTCGTCGCTTTCTGTATCCAGGCTGGTATTGAATCTCGGGAACTGCTTGAGGGCCGCCACCAACGCCTTGATAACCAACACTGTCATGGTCAGCTTACCGCCACGCCGTTCCACCTCGTCCTGGTGCCGACGCCGGAAGCGCTCCAGCTCGGTGATGTCGGCCACGCTCTGGTGCATAACGTGGGGAATTTCCTGCCAGGACTGGCTCATATTCCGGGCAATGGCCTGACGGATGGCGGAAAGGGGCTCCCGGCGCACCGTCCCCCACTGGCTGAAGTCCGGGAGCTTCGGTGCCTTGCTCCTGGCCCGGGATGACTCCCTGGACGCAGCTTCTTCGGAAAACTGCTCCACATCTTCCTTGGTGACGCGCCCACCCGGGCCGGAACCTTCCACCTGGTGTAGATCCACGTGCAGCTCACGCGCCAGTTGGCGGGTGGCCGGCGCAGCGGGGACCGGGCGGTCGGAATCCGTGCTCTCGGATTCATTGGCTTTTTCAGCAGACTCTTCCTTGCCTTGATCAGCATCTGCCTCATCTTCCTCTGAGGTTGATTGCTCTTCTGGCTTTTCCTTCTTTTCTTTCTTTTTATCTGCTTTTCCGCTCTTCTTCTCGTTTTTTTCGTCGTCTTTGTCTTCTTTTTCGGTTTCCTGATCCGACGCTTCTGATTCCTTCGATTCCTTGTCGGGCTCTTCTTCCGAATCGTCACCCGAGCCATCGTTATAGGTGACCAGCACCTGGCCCACCTTGATGGTCTCACCTTCCTTAACTTTCACGGACTCAACCGTGCCATTGAAGTTAGCCGGTATCTCATTGGCGGCCTTGTCGGTTTCCACGGTCAGCAACGGGTCGCCGTCTTTTACCTCGTCGCCCTCGCTGACCATTACTTCCACCACCTCGGCTTCGGTGATCCCCTCACCGGGATCTTCAAGCTTGTAGTCTTTGGACATGAGGGTTGGCTCCTAGTCGTTCATGGCTTGGCGGGCGCCTGCCACAATCCGGTCCACGTCGGGAATATACGCCTTCTCACGGGCGAAATACGGGATGATGACATCGTAACCGGTGACACGCTGAACCGGCGCCTCCAGATAATAAAAGGACTTTTCGTTGATGCGGGAGATAATCTCCGCACCGGGGCCAAAGCTGCGATGCGCCTCGTGAACCACCACCACCCGGCCGGTTTTCCGGACCGATTCGGTGAATTTCTTGTCGTCCAGTGGCGAAACGGACAGCAGGTCGATCACCTCTGCCTCGATGCCGTCTTCATCCGACAGTTTGTCTGCCGCTTCCAGGGTGTGTTGGGTCATTGCGCCATAGGTGATCATGGTCAGGTCATCGCCCTTCCGGGCAACCTGCGATTCGCCAATGGGCTGGGTTTCTTCTTCGTCCGGCACCTCTTCCCGGAAGGCGCGGTACATGGCCTTGGGTTCCAGGAATATCACCGGATCCGGGTCCCGGATGGCGCTGAGCAACAGCGCCCGGGCATTACGGGGGCCAGACGGAATCACCACTTTCAGTCCCGGTGTGTGGGCATAATAGGTCTCCCGGCTTTCGGAATGGTGCTCCAGCGCCCGCACGCCACCGCCATAGGGAATACGGCAGACCATGGGCACGTGATAGCTGCTCCGGGAACGCCAGCGCATGCGGGCGGCCTGCCCCTCAAGCTGGTGAAAGGCGAAATAGCTGAAACCGGAAAACTGGAGTTCACATACCGGCTTCAATCCCGCCATGGCCATGCCGACAGACATACCCACAATGGCGGCCTCCGCCAGCGGTGTGTCCATCACCCGGTCTTCGCCAAACTGCTTCAAGAGGCCGTCGGTCACCCGGAACACACCGCCATCAACGCCCACGTCCTCGCCCAGGACATAAACGCTATCGTCTTTCTCCATTTCCTGCCTGAGGGCCAGGTTAATGGCCTCTGCCATATTCAACTCAGCCATTGCGGTCCTCCCGGTACTGCTTCATGGCCTGCCTCTGCTCCTCAAGATAGGCAGGGCGTTCCTCGAACAGGTGATCAAACATCACCAGAGGATCATCCAGCGATTTCATTTGCTCTTCGGCTTCGTCCCAGGCTGATTTCACTTCCTCGTCAATTTCTTTTTCCAGTGCCTCGATATCTTTCTTGCGCAACACCTTGTGGTTGTTCAGATAATGCTGGAAGCGGGGGATCGGGTCCCATTCCTGCCAGTGTTCCTCTTCCTCTTCGTCACGGTACTTGCCGGGATCATCAGCCGTGGTGTGCACCGACAGCCGGTAGGTAATGCACTCAATCAGGGTGGGGCCGTCACCCTTGCGGGCCCGTTCCGCCGCTTCGCGGGTGGCGGCGTAGACGGCCAGCGGGTCGTTGCCGTCAACCTGAATTCCCGGCATACCATAGGCCAGGGCTTTCTGGGCCAGGGTCTTTGACGGGGTTTGCTGTTCCCTGGGCACGGAGATGGCCCATTGATTGTTCTGGCAGATGAAAACATTAGGGGTCTTAAATGCCTGGGCAAAATTCAGGGCTTCGTGGAAATCCCCTTCCGAGGTGGCGCCATCGCCGAAGTAGGACATCACCAGACGGTCCTTCTTCTGCATTTTCATGGCGTAGGCAATGCCCACGGCCTCGTTCATCTGCGAGGCCACCGGAATGGAGATGGGCAAATCGTTCTGGCCTTCCGGAATCTGGCCCCCTTCGTTATAGCCGGCGTTGTAGAGCAGCAACCCGGTCATGGGCGTACCTCGCCAGAGCGCCACCGAGGTTTCCCGGAAGCTGGGCACCATCCAGTCGTCGTCTTCAACGGCGGCAATGGAGCCGATCTGGCTGGCTTCCTGCCCCTTCGCCGGGGCGAAGGTGCCGATGCGCCCCTGCTTCTGCCAGCGCAGCTGGTATTCATCAAAGCGTCGACTCAACAGCATGGTGCGATGCATGCGCAGCAGAGTGTCTTTATCGATCTTCGGGTCCAGGTCCTTGTCGGGTTTGCCCTGTTTATCGAGTATCGAAAGGTACTCGACGGCATGCTCAAGCCTGACCTTTTTTCTTGGCATAGAGGCTCCCTTGTGCGGATCGTTTAGTGGATCACCTCCTTATAGGTGTAGGTTGTATCGGCGGATTTTTAAAGTGCTGTGCTCCTTCCAAAGTATTGAGCCGGTCTTCTCGCTGTGTCAGCCTGACCAAAGTTGTGCAATCCGCACTTGGCGGTTTGATCTAAACTGACATCCAGTGACTCAATCAAGGAGCTAACCATGACTATCGCGATCAGAATGCTGCTGCTTACTTTCCTGATGGGCGCAGGTCTCGCCGGCTGCAACACCATGGAAGGCCTGGGTCAGGATGTGGAAAACGCCGGCGAAGCCATTGAGCAGGAAGCAGAAGAAGCCTGAGGGATTAGCCCGGGGGCAGCCAGCGCTGCCCTTTCGTCAGACTTCTAGTCAGACTTCTAGTCAGACTTCGACAGGTGATCAAAGACGGCGGCAAAATCCTCTCGCCCTCGCCCTGCCAGGTTCGCCTGCCCGTATAGGGATTTGGCCAGGCCGGCCAGAAACAGGGGCTGGCCTTCCTCGTAGGCGGTGACATCCAGCAGGTGCATGTCCTTGAGCATCAGTTCCAGCGGAAATTGAGCCTCGTAATCAGCATTCCTGATGAGTTCGGCCTTGCCCTTAAGAAACGGAGCGGTGACCGGCAGGTTCGGCAGGGTATCCATCAGGAAATCACGACTGAAACCCAGTTTCTCACCCAGTAGCGCGGTTTCTGCATAAGCCAGCATGTTCTGGGCAAGTTGGGCATTCACCAGCATCTTGAAGGCACTGCCCTGGCCGGCTTCTCCCACATGGAGAATCTTCTGCCCCATGCATTCCAGCATCGACCGGACTGCTTCAACATCTTCCGAGTCGCCGCCCAACAGGAACGTCAGCTCACCAGTCTCAGCCGGCATCTTGGTACCCGCTACCGGCGCATCCAGGAATCGGATTCCTTGAGCGCGAGCCCGGCTGTCGCAGTCACGGGTGAAGGAAGGGTTCACCGTGGAGCAATTTACCCAAAGCGCATTCTGCTCCATGGCACTGACAAAACCTTTTTCACCAAACGCGACTTCCTCCACCGCCTCCGGGGCACTGAGCATGGTGAAGACCACATCAGCTCCAGCCACCGCCTCCCGGGCCGAACTGGCGGTTTTGGCGCCGGCGTCTTTCAGGGGACCCATGGCATCGGGCGATCGGTTGAAAACCGTCAGGGTGAGGTCGCTATGCTTTAGCAGATTGCTGGCCATGCGACTGCCCATAATGCCCAGGCCAATAAACGTAACGTTCATATCATCCTCCTTTGCGCGATTCGTGGGTAAGGGCCTTACTACCTGACCTGCCCCGGAGTCTGGTTACCATTACAACTTCGCCAGGGCTTCCGTTATCGGCACATCGCCGGAAACCACGTCAAACACGCAATTGCTGGTGTTGTCTGAATCCAGCACGGCCAGAAGCACGCGAGCCACGTCCTGGCGCGGGATCTCACCAAATTCCATCAACCGGTCGCGCACTTCCACCTTGCCGGTGCCATCTTCGTTGGTGAGCCGCCCGGGCCGAACGATGGTGTAATCCAGACCGCAGCTCTTGAGGTGGTCATCGGCCTTACGCTTGGCCCAAAGATAATGGCGCAATTTCTCCGGCCCCTTATCCGGCTCCTCGGCGCGCATGGCACTGACCATGATGAAGCGCTTGATGCCCATGGCCTTGGCCGTATCCATCAAGCGGATAGCGCCCTCCTGGTCCACATCGATGGTCTTGTCCGGGCCGGTATGAGGGCCTGAGCCGGCGGTGAAGATCACGGCATCACAGCCTCTCATGGCCTCACCGCAGTCCTGTTCCAAGTCACCCACTACGGTTTCCGTGGCGCCCAACTGCTGAAGCTTCGGGCCTTGCTCAGGGTCCCGGATGAGCGCCCGGGCTTCATGGTCGCTCTCGGCCATTTCCTGCAACAAATACTGGCCGATTTGTCCGTTTGCGCCTGCAATAAACACATGCATGTGTGAACCTCCTGGTTCGATATTTGGCTTGGATATCTTCTATAGTGGAGGGCAGGAAACGCATAATTCAAGGCATTGTGATGCTTCTATCACGATGCTTGGGAAACAGGCGGAGGCAGATTTTGGCTCACTCTGAACGCTGGTCGCAGAAAGTGACCGAATCCAGCGACTCCCTGGATCTCGAACAAGGGGTCTTCGCTCTGGACGATCCCAGGGAAATCGCCCGTTCCCTGAAAGAATCGGCCGAGAACAGCGAACGGCGCAAATCAGACCCCTACCGCTCAGCTATGTCGATGCTGACGTTCTACATCAATCGCGCTGGCAGGCAGCTTTCCCAGGAACAAAAGGATCGGCTGGAAGCCGCAAAAGACGAATTGCGGGAGCTGTTTGGCCGCCCCCGGAAACACAAGCGTTAGCAACCCAGATACCAACGCATTCCCGAGACACATCGCCGATCAGGTTTTCTCATACCTCGTGCCTTGTAGAATGCAGTAAAACGATGATTCACGAGGCCCATCAAACATGATCGATTTCCGCAGCGATACCGTGACTGTCCCAACCCAGGCCATGCGAGAGGCCATGGCCAGCGCCGAGGTAGGCGACGACGTCTATGGGGATGACCCGAGCATCAATCGCCTACAGACCTACGCCGCCGACCGGCTCGGCTTTGAAGCCGCCCTGTTCACTCCCAGTGGCACCCAGGCCAATCTGCTGGCGATCATGGCCCACTGCGGTCGGGGCGACGAGTACCTTTGCGGACAGGCAGCCCACAATTACTGTTACGAGGGCGGCGGCGCCGCCGTGCTGGGCAGCGTGCAACCCCAGCCAATTGAAAACGAGGCTGACGGGTCTATCAGCCTGGAGAAGGCGCAGGCTGCGATTAAACCCCAGGACGCCCATTTCGCCATCACCCGTCTGCTCTCCCTGGAGAACACCATTGGCGGCAAAGTGCTGTCGCTGGAGTACCAGCGCCAGGCACGGGATTTCTGCGACGACAATGGCTTGATGCTGCACCTGGACGGCGCCCGCGTGTTCAATGCTGCCGTCAAGACCGGCTGCGACATCACCGAGATCACCCAATACTACGATTCAGTTAGCGTCTGCCTGTCCAAGGGCCTGGGCGCTCCGGTGGGTTCGCTGCTGCTGGGCTCGAAGGCTTTTATCGACCGCGCCCACCGGCTACGAAAAATGCTCGGCGGAGGCATGCGCCAGGCCGGCATATTGGCCGCGGCCGGGCAAATTGCCCTGGAACAGGGGCCGCTGCGACTGCATGAAGACCATGCCAATGCCGAATACCTGAGTGAGGGCCTGGCCAGTATTCCAGAGATGGAAATCGACCCGTCCAGCACCCAGACCAATATCGTCCATGCCCGCTGCCACAAAGGGCAGGCGGCTCAACTCCGTGACTTCCTCGCGGAGCTGGGAATCCTGATCAAGGCGGGAGACCCAATCCGGTTTGTGACCCACCAGGATGTAAGCCGGCAGGATGTGGACGCCTTATTGGACGGAATAAGGCAGTTTTATCAGAGTTAATGAAAAGCAAAACCACTCAATAACCGTTATCGGAATTACCGTTTTGATATACGCAGGATGCCCCTTTACCCTTATGCACCTTTTTGATGCGGGGATGTTATGGGGCAAAGAAACGACAAGCTCCGCTGGCAACTGGTCAGCGGGGTACTGCAGGCACTTCACCTTGAACGGCTGACCGAAAAGTACCCGCACAAAGCGGTCATGGCAGGGTTTAACCTGGTGAACAGCGGCATTGCCATCGCGCTTGTTGCCGTGGTGGCTCTCATCACCCAGGAGGCTTTCATCTTCCCCTCCCTGGGCGCCACCGCGTTCATTCTTTTTTACGTGCCCCTGAGCCAACCGGCCTCGCCCCGCAACGCCCTGTGCGGCCATTTCATTGGTGCCACCATGGGGCTGGTGGGGCTTTACCTGTTTGGGCTCCAGGACGCGCCATCGGCAATGATGAATGGCGTGGACCTCGCCCGCGTTGGCGCTGTCGCGGTCGCCATGGGCCTCACCGGCAGCCTGATGGTGGCGCTGAACGTCGCCCATCCACCCGCCGGCGCCACTGCGCTCATCGTCGCTTTGGGCCTCATGCCCAATCCCGCACAGCTACCCGTGCTGATGGCCGGGGTTCTCATGCTGCTAATCCATGCCTTCGTGATGAACCGACTGGCCGGACTCGCCTATCCGCTTTGGCGGGCCCGGAGTTCCTGAAGCGGGCACGGAAAGCGCTTTATTCATCCATATCCAAAATCCACTGCACGAGTTTTTCGGCCTCTTTAGGGGTAACATCCTTACGAACGCCCATATCCGGCATTTCTACGTTGCCCCAGTGGCCTTCACCACCGGTGAGAACTACCTGAACCAGGCGGTCGGATTCCTCCATGGAGTATCGCTGGGCGATACTCATGAACGAAGGCGCCACCGCCATGGGGTCACTTTCAGTGACGGTATGGCAGGCGGTGCATTTCTTTTTTTCCGCCAGCTTCATCGCGGACATACCGTGGGAGTCGCCGAACGCAGAGCCTATTCCCATAGAAAACACGCCCACAAGAATGGCGGGTACAATTCTGGATTTCATAGCCAACCCTTCCCTGATCGTTCTGATTGATTCAGACGAGATGACGGCTACAGGTGGCCTTGGCCAGTCCTACTATCTCACTTTGAAAATAGTTCAGGCTCAACCGCCGCACAAACTCATGGGCCTATAGCCTCTGCTCTATTCGCTGGTTTGTCCGGCCCCCAACCACTCCCGGAACCACTGCTCCCTGAGCTCTCCGGTCTGGGAATACCAGCGATGATCCCGAATGACGGCTCGCTCCATATGAGCGGCCGCCGTTGGCATGTAGGGCATCATGGGCACCCCCACATCGGTGTGCAGCCCTACTCGCTGCTGCGCGGATTTCCTTGCAGGTCCATAGCTGATGAGGCTGGCCTGGGCGGCCATATTCTCGGCCCGCGTGGCAAAGGCAATGAACCGGGCGGCCTGTTCGGCCTGGTCGGTGCCGCGAAGGATAGTCCAGCTGTTGAAGCCAATAAGCTGCCCGTCCCAGATCACCGAAATGGGCGCCCCCTCCATCACCCGGGCATGGAAGAAGCGGCCGTTATAGCCCGTGGCCATGGCCGCCCGACCGCTGGTCAGTAACTCAACCGGCTCAACGCCACGGGTCCACCAGATAATGGAATCGCGGATCTCGTCCAGCCGGCGTGCCGCCAGGTCCAATCCCCGGCGGGTACTGAGCAGGTCATAGAGCTGTTCCTGGGGCACCGAGAGAGACAATAACGCCCACTCGGCAAGGCCGACGGGCGCTTTGCGCAGCGCCCGCTTACCCGGGAAAGTTTGCAGGTCGAAGAAGTCTTCCACGCTGTCCGGTTTCACACCGGGGAAGGCCCGGTCGTCAAAGGCAATCACGGTGGAAAAGACGATCTGGGTGATAAAGCACCGGTTGATGGCTCCTTGCATGAAGTCCTCCTGCGCCGGGGTGCCATCCGGTGCCGGGGCCAGGATGCCCGGATCAATCGGTGCCAGCAGGCCGGCATCACAGGCAGCACTGGCGTCGGACTGAATCATGTCGATGACATCCCACTCCACCTCACCGCTGGCCAGATGCTCCTGAAGCACCGTGATGCCGCCATCGTAATGCACCGTTTTAATCGGAATACCGGTGGCTTCAGTGAAGGGGGCAAAGTAGGCCCGGCGCTGACTTTCTTCATAGGCTCCGCCCCAGGTCGCCACTGTCAGCGGTTCCGGGCCATTGTCCTGGCCCCGGGACATCGCCGGGGTGAGCAGCACGCAGGCCACCATCCAGCTTGGAACCACCCAACTAGGCCGCTTCATTTTCTTCCTCACGCAGATCGTGCACGATTTCCAGATAAGCCCGAATCACCGCCTCCTCTGCCACCACACCCAGCAGTTGGCCGTATTCATTCACCAGCGGCACCGCTTCTCCCAGAAACCCCCGCAACGATTCCATCGATTGCCAGACCGATGTCTGCTCATCAAAAATGGTGAATGACGGGATGATCGCCTCCATCACAGGCAGTGGTGCCTCACTGTTCACAATGCATTGCAGCCGGATCACTCCCAGTAGCCGGCCGTTATGATCCAGGACCATGGCTTCGGAGCGGTGATCATCCACCAGTCGCTGACGAACTTCGCCAACCGTATCCCGATCGCTGGCGGCCGTGTATTCAGTGGACAGGAAATCCCGGATCGGATGGGTTTGAAGAATCGCCTTGTCCCGCCCCAGGGAAAGGTCAAAACCCCAGGACCGCAGTTGCAGGTCAAATAAGGAGCGGCCGATCACCCGATAGGAAATCAGGTTGGCGAAGACGACAGACACCATGGCAGCAATGGTCAGGTCGTAGCTGCGGGTCAGCTCGAAGACGATGAGGATGGTGGTCAATGGCGCACCGATCACCGAGCTGGCCAGAGCCATCATGCCGCAGATGGCATAAACCACCAGGCCCGAATGCGGTACCGGCAACAGGTAAGGCAACACCAGCCCGTAAAAAGCACCAAAAAGAATGCCAATCAGCAAGGCCGGACTGAACACCCCACCGACAAAACCAAACCCGACACAGACCGCCGTCAGCACCAGCTTGGCAATAATAATCAGCCCCAGCTCACCGATGCCAAACGCCCCTTCAATGGTGGCGAACCGAAGGGTTTCCTGGCCAATGCCCAGCACCTCGGGAATCCAAAGTGCCACCACCCCAACCATCAATCCAGCAATGGCAGGGCGAGCCCAGGGCCAGTGGATGTAACGCTCAGCGGTACTGGTGCTCACTTTCAGCAAGCGCATGAATACCCAGGCCATGCCGGCACAGAGCACGCCTTCCAGGGCGAAGAACACATACTCGTAGGTGTGCGCCACCTCATTAAAACTCACCAGAAACAGCGCGGGCCGGTCAAAAATCACATTCGCCACGATATAACCGGTAGCCGCTGCCACGGTGACGGGCGCAAACGCCCTCAAGGAGTAATGACGCAGGATCACCTCATGGGCGAACACCAGGCCGGCAATCGGCGCGTTGAACGCGGTGGAAATGGCGGCGGCGACCCCACAGGCAATGGCAATGGAACGCTGATGGCGCAAATTCAGTTTCAGACGCCCCACCAGACTCCCGAACATTGCCCCCAGATACACCAGTGGACCGTACTGGCCCACGGATGCGCCGCTACCAAGCGACACCAGCGCCGCCAGGGTGGATGCCACACCACTGGGAAACCCCGGTGCAGGGCCACTGGTCTGCGCTGCCAGAATGGCATCCGGCGGGGCCAGCCCGCGCTTCTGACGCACCAGGAAATGGACCACCAGCCCAACAATGAGGCCGCCTGTCGCCGGCACAAGCAGGGTTGCGGCCACCACCAGCAAGTGCTGGTCCTCCGCCAGCACCCGGGCGTATGGCGAGATCAACAGTTTTCCATTCAGGTAGTGGACCGCTTCGACAAAACCGATCGCCGCCAGCGAGGCGATGCCTCCCAGCAGGATGGCCACCACCGTCACTGCGCTGATCTGATACACCACCTGCGCAACAATCTTCCTGTCCATGGAATAAGTAAAGTTGGGATCGGCCCGGCCCTCAACTTCCGCTGGGAGCAGACTGACAAACTCTCAAAACAACAAAGAAGTCCCCCATCACCGTGGACCGAAATAAACCCCTGAGGCACTATTGACGGATCCCGCCGGAAGGTTCTGAATAAAGATAGACACCCCGTGAAGGAGTTCGGCATGAAGTGGATTGTATTTGCCATCGTCATCGCTATTGTGGCCTTCTGGCTGTATCAGGGCCGTCGCAAGAACAGCCTTGAAGACCCGGAAATGACGACCTATGAGAAGAAAGACTTTTACCTAACCTCCGATGACAACAAATCGGACAGACAGTCTTCCCCGGACAAAAGTAACCCACGCCACTGACGTATGAAATTCAACCCGTTTAACAAACGTATTGGTCTGGCCCTAGGTGGCGGTGCTGCCAGGGGGCTGGCCCATATCGGTGCGCTGAAGGCCTTCGAGGAAGAAGGTATCCGGATTCATTGCATTTCAGGAACCAGCGTAGGGGCGCTGGTGGCCAGTTATCACGCCTTTGGCCGCCCGGCGGAATCCATTCTGTCCATTTGCTCCACCCTGAACCTGTCCAAGCTGGCTGATTTCACGCTGGAACGTGGAGGGCTGTTCAGTACCAAAGCCATCCGCAAGATGCTTATTCGGGATCTGGGGGACTGCCGCATAGAAGATGCCGAGATTCCCCTGGCCATCTGTGCCACCGATATCGAGACCGGCGAACAACTGATCTTCAGGGAAGGCAGCCTGGCCGATGCCGTCTGTGCTTCCATGGCGGTGCCCGGCCTCTTTGTCCCGGTGGAGATCAACGGCCGGACTCTGGTCGATGGCGGGCTGGTGGAAAACCTGCCAATTTCACCCCTGGCAGAGATGGGCGCAGGCATCACCGTGGGCATCGACCTGAGCCATGTCAGCCGTTACCCGAAACCGGAAAACACCTTCGATGTGGTGAGCAATGCCATCAACATCAGTATCGACTTCAACACCCGCCAACAGCTGAAAAAAGCGGACATCGCCGTACCACTGGATTTGAGCGGCTACAGCTTTACCAACAATGCCGACCGGGTGGAAGAACTCTACATGGAGGGCTATTACCCGATGAAGGAAAAGATTCACCGGTTGCTCTGGTACAAGCGGCTGAACACCCTGATCAGCTTTTCCAAGGCCGGCTCCATGGTGCTGCCGTTCAAGGTGCCCGAGATTCTCAAACGCCATAAACGTTCAAACTGAGATAACCGGGCGGAGCCGACGCTCGCTGACGTTTGACTTGTTGTTAGCCTATTCTTTTCCCTCAACAGTCTCGCGAATATTATCCTCTGCGTCCTGCCAGGCGCTGGAAAGTTCGTCGAAGGCGTCGTTGAAGCCTTCCTTCATGGATTCCCAGGTAAAATCCGCGCTGTCCTGCATGCGCTCATACCATTCAGCCACTCGTGCCCGCTCGCGGCGCAAAGAGGCCAGCGCGGTCCGTGCCTGGGCTCGGGTCAGTTTGTCTGCCTCGTCCCAGTCTTCCTGCAGGCGATCTTCCAGCGTCGCTATACGGGAATCCAGGGAAGCCAGAACCTCCTCAATGTCCTCCATCAAGCGTTCCCGCCGTTCGGTGGTGAACTCTTCCAGTTCCTGATCAAGACCCTGAATCTCCTGGCGCAAAGATTCCACGGTTGCCTCGCCCTCATCCTCCGCAGCATGCCCCTGGGCCAGCGGCATTACCGTCGCCAGCAACAGCGCACTGGCCTGCACTCTCAATGGGAATCGCATTGTCTGGTATCTCCTCTGAGTTAACATTGAATATTTCAGCCCCTGGAACCATCCCCCCAAGCGGGACGCTGGCTGTGAATCACAAGCGGAAGATGAATAACTACCGGGCTTGCCTTGCACCTTACCGTCGGGCTTTGATAATCAGTCTATACGATCAAACTTGTCGGAGGGGACCTTACCCGAGGATCTCACCGCATGGAAACCTCCCGGAAAAGGAAACGACCCATGGCACAGCAACTCCCGGCCATTCTTATCACCGGCGGCGCACAAGGCATTGGCAAAGGCATAGCCCATTATTTCCTGGAGAAAGGCTGGCGAGTGGCGGTTATTGACCAGGACGCAGACGCCATCGACGCCTGTCAGCAGGATTTCGGCAACCCTGCCAACCTGCGACTTATCAGGGGCGATGTCGCGCAGGAGGCAGATGTTATCTCCTCGGTGGCCGAGGCGGTGGAATGGGCCGGGCGACTGGATGCATTGGTAAACAACGCCGGCATTGCAGACCCGGACACCGGCCCCATCGAAACGCTTGAGCTGGCCGAGTGGCAACGGCGAATCGACGTGAACCTCACCGGCGCGTTCCTGATGGCCAAGCATGCAGTGCCCCACCTTCGCCAAAGCCGGGGCAGCATCGTCAACATGGCCTCCACCCGGGCCCTGCAATCTGAACCCAATAGCGAGGCTTATGCCGCCAGCAAGGGCGGTCTGCTCGCCCTCACCCACTCCCTGGCCATCAGTCTGGGCCCGGATGTGCGGGCCAACAGCATCAGCCCAGGCTGGATCGATGTTCGCGCCTGGCAGGCCAACGCACCCGCCAATGCCGAGCCGTTATCAGCCACTGACCACAACCAGCATCCCAGTGGCCGCGTGGGCACACCGGAAGATATCGCGGCGATGGTCGCCTATCTCGTGTCATCGGAAGCCCGCTTTGTGACCGGCCAGAACTTTGTGATCGACGGCGGCATGACCCGCAAGATGATTTACGGGGATTAGGCCAACTGCCGACCCTCTGAATAAGCCAAATCTACAGGCCCCGGACTTCCCGGGCATCGGCAATACCACCCATGTTTTTTACATTGGTGTAGCCCGCTTCTTCGAGGGCTGACTTGGCAATACCGGCCCGGTTGCCGCTGCGGCAATACAGTCGAATCTCAGTGTCTTTCTCCGGAAACCGTTCGGTGACCTGGGCCACAATGTTTTTATGCGGAATCAGCGGATCGCCCTCAATATGGTTCTGCTGATACTCCGCTTGCGTCCGCACATCAATCCATACCGGCTCTTCTGCCTGCACAGCCAGCGGCGTCATCACCAGTGCCAGGGACAGCAGGAAGCCTTTGATCAGAAAAGAAACTCTCATGACAATTCGCTCCTCAGTTTGGGATCTCATGCTCAGCTTACATGATCCAGAACGATGACTTATTCTAACGCTAAAAGCCGCCTTCGATCTCACGAGCCAATAAAGGAGATGTTACCCGATGAACAGTGACCTGCCCTATGCCCAGGCCTGCGAGAACAACAAAGCCCCGATCCTGGAGCGGCTGCAGGAAGTCTTTGTGACACCGGGCAAAGTCCTGGAAATCGGAACCTACACCGGCCAGCACGCCGTGCATTTCGCCAGTGCCATGCCGCACCTGCAATGGCAACCTAGCGACCATCCCGACTCAGCTCACTTCTGCAAAGAGCGACTGGCACAGGCTACCCTGCCCAACATCCTCCCCATGATTGAGCTGGATGTGGGTGATGCCAACTGGCCAATTGGGGAATTCCAGTGGGCCTTCTCCGCCAATACCGCCCACATCATGGCCTGGCCCGAAGTTGAAAAAATGTTCCATGGCATCGGTGAGCGGCTGCCGCAAGACGGCGCCTTCTGTCTGTATGGCCCGTTCAATGAACAGGGCGAATACACCAGTGACAGCAACCGCCGGTTTGATCAACACCTGAAATCACGGGCGCCCCACATGGGCATCCGGGACCTGAGCGATCTCAGCACCCTGGCGGAATCGGTGGGAATGCGGCTTGCGGAAAAACACGCCCTGCCCGCCAACAACCAGCTGCTGGTTTTCCGCAAGATGAAAGACGATTTGTGAGGCGCAAGACAACAAACATTTCTGCTACAATTGTAGCAAGTTGCATCACCTGAATTTCTTGAGGTATCACCATGGCTACGAACAGTGTGCGGCTGGACGAGGAGCTGGTTCAGAAAGCCAGCATCATCGCCAAAGCCCTGAATCGCACCACCCCCAAACAAATCGAACATTGGGCAAAAATCGGCGAAATGATGGAAGACAACCCGGATTTGCCCTACGAATTTGTCCGGCAGGCCATCATTGCACAAGCCGAACGGGAAGCAGGGAAGCTGGAGACATACGATTTTGGCTGAAATCACTGCGGTACTGCAGACGCCAACGTTCAGAAAAGCGGTAAAGAAGCTAAAGCCGAACCAAAAGCAAGACCTGGACGCGGCTATAAAAGAGTTAATGAAATGTCCCACCCTGGGCACCCAGAAAAAAGGTGACCTGGCATTTCTACGCGTTTACAAGTTCAAAATGAACAAGCAGCTCACCTTGCTCGGGTATCACTTTGACGATGGCGAGCTGGTGCTTGAGTTGATGGCTCTGGGCTCACACGAAAACTTCTACCGCGATCTGAAACGATAGAACCGGCCAAGCCTAATACACCTTTCGGTAATTCCCCTGATAATCAAAAACCCGCTCCTGCACCTGCCAGTAGTGCTTTTGCCACCGCGCAATCACAAAATCCGGGGCCGGCATCAACGCCTGCATTTCCAGCACTTCATCGGCAGTGCCAAAGGTTTTCGGGGCCTGGCTGTTGGCGAATCGGCGCCCGAATAGGCGGTTAAAAATAGCGCGCTGGGCGGGCTTGTTGAAATCAAACGACTCGCTGAGCTCTTCCCCGTCCTCGCCGTGGTAGGTGATCTTCAGCTTGCTGCCAGTTGCACCAAGAGTTATCCCGGCACAGCGGATCACCATGGCGTCTTTCAGTTTCAGGGCATCTTTTAGTTGGTCATCCGGATCAATGATCGCGTTTTCGCACTGATGGCACTTGCGGGCGGCAATATCGTTTTCAGCACCGCAGTGGCGGCACTCCTTGAACCGGAACCGGTAATCACACTGCTCCGGGCGGCCATTCTGCAAGGCCGGCTGTTCGCCTTCTGCCGCCCCGATCAGCCCCTGGCACCGGCGCCCGTAGTGCTCGATCACGCGGCCATCACTGTCGGTTTTGCCCCAGAAAATATTGGCAAAGCCACAGCCCGGGCAGAACACCTGCACCGGCTCGCTGTCCGGGTTCGGTTTAGGCTCCCCCACCTCCGGGTGGTGCAGGTTCACGCTGTTGCCCGCGTAATCGATCACCAGGCAATCCCGTTTGCCCTCATCCAGCCGAAGCCCCCGGCCCACAATCTGCTGGTACAGACTGACCGACTGGGTGGGCCGGAGAATGGCGATAAAATCCACATGGGGCGCATCAAAACCCGTGGTGAGCACAGACACATTCACCAGGTACTTCAACTGCCGCTGCTTGAAGCGTTGAATCAGCTGCGCCCGTTCCTTCATGTCCGTCGCCCCGGTCACCAGGGCGGTTTGGTCTTCCGGCAGATAGCCGGTGATCTCCCGCGCATGATCCACCGTGGCCGCGAAGATCATCACGCCCTGGCGCTCGGCGGCCATCTCCATCACCTGCTCAATGATGGCCCGGGTAACACGGGCGTGCTTGCCCAGCAGCTGATTCACATCCTTCTCGGCGTATTCGCCAAACCGGTCCCGGGGCAACGCGGAGAAATCGTATTGGGCCACCGCCGCGTTCACCAGCTCAGGTTTGGTGAGGTAACCCCGGTTGATCATGAAGCTCAGCGGCAATTCGTAAATGCAGTGCTGGAAAGGCTTGTCTTCGTCACCGCGCACAAAGCCCCGGTAGTGGTAACGGTAGATCCAGCCCATGGCCAGGCGATAGGGAGTGGCGGTGAGCCCGAGCACTTTCAGGGAATCATTCTGTTGGCTCAGCAGCTCGATAATCCGCTGATATTGGCTGGTTTCTTCCCCACTCACCCGATGGCACTCATCGATGATGACCAGCGAGTATTCGCCCCGGAACTGATCCAGGTTCGCCGACACCGACTGAACGCTGGCGAAGGTCACCTGATGCCGGCTGTCCTTGCGCTTCAGCCCGGCCGAAAAAACGCCGCCCGTTAACCCGTAGCTCTCGTACTTGGCGTGGTTCTGCTCCACCAGCTCTTTCACATGGGTCAGCACCAGAATCCTGCGTCGGGCCAGGCGCGCCAGCTCGGCAATCACCAGGCTCTTGCCGGCGCCGGTGGGCAGCACGATCACCGCAGACTCGTCGGATTGCCGAAAGTGCTTCAGCGTGGCGTCGACAGCTTCCTGCTGGTATGGCCGCAGCTTGAAAGGAGCATTCATTGTTCAGTGCTTAATCGTTTTCCGGATGATAAGGATACACCGCGTTGCGGCCCCCGCCCTCTGCCGGCACAATACCGGCCCGGGCAAACCAAGTCAGCCCACTGTAACCGAGGAGAGACGCATGATCTGGACTGTATACCTGTCTGGCGAAATTCACACCAACTGGCGTGAGCAAATCCAGGAAGGCGCCGAGGCCGCCAACCTGCCCGTGGAATTCCTGGCCCCCGTAACCGATCACGACGCCAGTGACGCCGCCGGCGATGTGCTGGGCAAGCCGGATGTGCCTTTCTGGCGCGATCATCAGTCCTCCAAGGTGAACAGCATTCGCACCAAAACCATGATCGAGCAGTGCGATCTTGCGGTGATTCGCTTCGGCGACAAATACAAGCAGTGGAACGCGGCTTTTGACGCCGGCTACTGCGCGGCACTGGGCACCCCTTACATCACCCTGCACAGCGAAGACATTGTGCACCCGCTCAAGGAAGTGGACGCCGCTGCCATGGCCTGGGCACAAACACCGGACCAGGTGGTGGAAGTGCTGAAATACGTGATCACGGCCCGCTAAGTACCCATGAGCTACTTCCCCGAATCCGCACCCTGCCTCTGCGGCAGCGGTGCCCGCTACGCCGAGTGCTGTCTGCCCATGCACCAGGGGCAGACCGCCGCCACACCCGAAGCGCTCATGCGCTCACGCTACGCCGCCTTCGTGCTGCAGATGGCCGACTACCTGAAAGCCACCTGGCACCCGGATACCCGGCCCGCGACCCTCACCCTGGACAACTCGCCGGACTGGGCCTCGCTGCAAATCCTGGACAGCCACGAAGATGGCAACCAGGGCATGGTGCACTTCCGGGCCATTTATCGCGCCGGGAGCGGCTGGGGCTTTCTGGAAGAAAAATCGGATTTCGTGAAACAAGACGGCCGCTGGTACTACCTGAAAGGCGACACCAGCGAAGGCCAGCTCAAACCAGGCCGGAATGACCGTTGCCCCTGTGGCAGTGGCAAGAAGTACAAGGCGTGCTGCCTTTGACCTAAACCAAATGCAGCGCGCCTGCTCTCGCCCGGGGTCTGGGGAGGCTTCTCAGGAAGCATCCCCAGACCCGCCGGCGATTTCCCGGAACGCCTCAATGAGCGCTTCGGGCTCCTGCGCACCCGAGATCAGGTACTGGTTATTCACAACAAACGCCGGTACCGCCGTCACGCCCGCCTGCTGGTAGGTCGCTTCATCGTCCCTGACTGTCTGGGCGTACTGGTCACTGGCCAGGACATCCCGGGCTTCAGAGGCATCCAGCCCCGCAGCCTCGACACACCGGGCCAGCACTTCCGGGTCTGATACGTTCTCGGCTTTGCCGAAGTAGGCGTCAAACAACGCCTTTTTCAGATCGGTCTGCCGGCCGTGGCCTTCCGCCCACTTCACCAGACGATGGGCATCAAAGGTGTTGCAGGTGTAGCGCTCCTGCATCTTCTCGAAGTTCAGCCCCAGCTCGGTGGCTATCCGAATCATATTGTCCTGGGTGGCCCGCATTTCCGCCTCGCTCCGGCCGTATTTTTTCGCGAGTGCCGGGAGAATATGCTCACCTTCTTCACCGTGGTCCGGATTCAGCTCAAACGCATGCCAACGTACAGTAAACGCCAGCTCATCGCTGAGTTTCTCCATGGCCTGCTCCAGTCGGGCGTAGCCAATGGCGCACCATGGGCAGGCAATGTCGGAAACGAGATCAATCTGCAGTGTCTTCATGAGGGCTCCTGCTGCTGGGGTGCAACTTAGTCAGATAGGACTCCGGTCAGAAGGCGCTGGACATCACTTCCTGCAGGTCCTGCTTGAGTTCTTCCGGGGCAGTGATCCAGAGTTCCTCATCCGCCCCCGGGAACACGCCCACCTCGATACCGTCGCGGGTCAAGCCAGGCACCCACTTTCGGAAGAAATCCGGCAATGAAATCGCCTTAGGCGAAAGGTCGCCCGAACCGGCGGCGTAGTTCTCCGCAAACTCTCGGGTCGGCCAGACCGGCAGGTAAGCCACGCCATCTTCTTCGGCCACAATCTTGAGGAACTGGTTGTCCGCATTCACAAGTATCCAGATGTCCCGCTCATCCACAACGGCATCCAGGAAGTAGTCGTACCGCTCTTCGCCATCCAGTTCGAGAATCGGTTGCAGGTCATTATTACTCATGAATGGCTCCATTGCCGTATTGGTGATTTTGCCGGAGTCTACCGCATATTAAGGCCCACCGACGTTGCGGGTTTACCACGACTCACCACATTACCAGCGAATGAGTAAACCTTAAGCGAAAAAGCGGCGCTTTCCCCGTAGCCTGCTGGCTGTTCATCCAATTGGAGAGCTCGCACTATGATCGATACGCTAAAAGCCATCCCCGTCAGGGCCCTGTTTGCCCGCCTGTTCTCGCTGGTATTCTTTGTGCTCGCCTTTACGCTCGTCAGCACCACCGTGACCGATGTGGTGCAGGACATCCTCTCTGGTGAAGCCATGATGCAGGCGCTGATCAAAGGGGTGAATGGCAGCGTGATCGCACTGGCGGTGTACGAACTGGCCATGGTAATTCGCTCGGAATACAGCGGCCGGTCGGAATCGCACGACATCATCACCATGATGCGCCGGACCCTACCGCGATTCATTGGTACGGTCTGCGTGGCCATGTCGCTCGAAGGCCTGATCATGATTATCAAGTACAGCCAGCTGGAACTGGCCGGTAATCTTTATTACCCGGTGGCCATCATTGCCAGCACCGCCCTGCTCCTGGCTGCGCTCGGGGTGTTCCTGAAACTGGCGCCCAATGGCCAGAATGGTGGGGAGAGCTGACGCCATTCCTGAGTGACTGACATCCTCCCGGTAACCGGTGATAAAACCACTTCCACCGGAAACTCGTATTCCTACGATAATCACCCACGATTCAAACCGCAGGAGATCACGCCATGGCAGACGACGATACCCTGGAAGCCCTGAAAACCGCCTTCACCTTCATGCCACAGCCGGTGGAAGTGAACCGGTTCGAGTATGGGGAAGACGCAGACAGGATTCTGGCTCAGGTGAACTTTGTCCGGGAAGTGCTGGTCAGGCATGGCATCGATCCGGAGGAAGTGGCGGACGAGATCAACCCGGACGCCGCCCCCAATTCCTGCTACTGAAAAGTTCGAGATGACAGCCAAAGTCAAAACCCGGGTTCTCTTCAACTCCAGGCGCCTGAGCATCTATCTCGTTCGGTACCCGGAAGGGCATAAGGTCGTCCCGCACGTGGACATGGTGTCCGAGGGACGACTGTACAAACTCAACCTCGTCCTGGTGAAACCCAGAGCTGGGGGGCAGTTCCTGTGCGAAAAGAACATTTTCAACCTGGGCGGACGGCTTTATCTGTTTCGTCCCGACCTTTACCAGCACCGGGTCTCAAGAATCGAGCGCGGAAATCGGTGGCTGCTGAGTTTCGCGCTGACCCGCAGCTGATGCCCACATCCGTGCCCCTTCCTCGTTCTTGCTGACATCAATCCAGCGTTTAATCCTTTTCGGGATAAAAAATCGGCCATACTGGCAAGTGCCGTCTCCTGTCAGGCAAACAATAAATCTAGACCGGTTTTCCCAATGAACAGCGCAGCCCCAGAGCCACCGACAACACCGGAACCCGATAACAACGGGCTCTCCAGCCAGGAAGCGAGCGCACGCCTGGAGACGTTCGGTTACAACCAGCTGCCCGCCCCGCCCATGCCGGGTGTGGTGGAGCTGTTTGGGCGGCAATTCCTCAGCCCTTTCATTTACATCCTCCTGATCGCGTCCGGGGTCTCCTTTGCGCTCGGCCAGAATCCGAGCGGGGTCTTTATCCTGATCGTCCTGCTGATCAACGCGATTATCGGCACGGTCCAGGAGTTTTCGGCCCAGAAGGCGGCCGCCGCACTGAAGCAAATGATGAAAGGCACCGCCCACGTGCTTCGGGATGGCCAGATTGTCACCGTTGATGTCGAAGAGATCGTCCCGGGCGATGTTGTTCTGCTCTCTTCAGGCGACAAGTTACCCGCTGATATCCAGTTGCTCAGCGCCAGCAGCCTGGCGGTGGACGAATCCATGCTAACGGGGGAATCTCTGGCGGTGGCCAAGAACGCCGGGGCGGCAAGCGACGACAGCTCACCGCTCACAGACCGCGTGGACCAGTGCTTTGCCGGCAGCATCATCACCCATGGGCGCGGGCGCGGCCGGGTGACTGCCACCGCCTCGAATACCCAGCTTGGCAAGATTGCCCAGGGCGTCACCGGCAAAACGTCTGCCGAACCGCCCCTGATGATTCGAATTCGCAAGTTCACCTACCAGGTGGCCTTCGGCATTCTGTTGGCCATTGCCGCCCTCGCAGGCCTGATGATCCTGGACGGTGGTTATTCCATCGAAGACATGGTTCTGATGACCATCGGCCTGGCGGTGTCGGTCATTCCTGAAGGTCTGCCTGCCGCCCTGACCGTTGCCCTCGCCATCGGCATGAGCCGAATGGCCAAGCTCAACGTCATCATCCGCAAACTGGTGGCGGTGGAAGCCCTGGGTTCCTGCACCCTCATCTGCTCCGACAAGACCGGCACCCTGACCGTCAACGAACTCACTATTCGCAAGGTGATGCTGCCTGATGGCCGCCAGTTCGATGTCAGCGGCGAAGGCGTGGCGCCGGGCGGGGAGATCCAGGGCCTTTCGGGAACAGACCCGGACACACTCCGGGAGCTCTGCGTTGCAGGCGTGCTCGCCAACGAAAGCCACCTGGACTACAGCGGCGGCGAGTGGGTTTCCCAGGGGGACATCGTGGACATCGCCTTCCTGGTGATGGCCAAAAAGCTGGACATGTCCATCACCGACCTGCGAACCCGGCAAGAACAGGTGGCCCTCATACCCTATGAATCGGAAAAGGCCTACAGCGGCGTGGTCAATCGGGTGGGCGATCAAACCCTCATCTACGCCAAAGGCAGCCCGGAAAAGATGCTGGCCATGTGCAACCGGATGGCAACCAGCGAGGGCTCCACAGAAATCGACAAACCCGCCCTCGAAAGCCAGTTCACCGAGCTCGCATCCCGCGGCTACCGGATTATCGCCCTGGCGAAGAAAGCCTCGTCAGCCGGCGACCATGAGATGGCCGACATGGTCTTTCTGGGCATGGTTGCGATGATCGACCCGCTCCGCCATGAAGCCTTTGACGCCATCGAAAAATGCCGCACCGGCGGTATCGAGGTGGCCATGGTCACCGGCGATCATCCCGCGACCGCCAAATCCATCGCCCTGGAGCTGGGCCTGTGTAGCACAGACTCAACGGTGGTGACCGGCCCCATGCTGGACGAAGCCAGCACCCGGGGCCAGGCGGCCGTCGACCAGCTCATTCGCCCGGCCCGGGTATTCGCCCGCATCGAACCCGCCAGGAAGGCCCAGATTGTCGACAGCTTCATGCGTGACGGGCATTTCGTCGCCGTCACCGGGGATGGCGTCAACGATGCACCGGCCATGCGCCAGGCCCATGCGGGCATCGCCATGGGCAAGCGCGGCACCGATGTGGCCAAGGAAACGGCAGACCTGATCGTGACCGACGATAACTTTTCCTCCATCGTCGCCGGCATCGAACAGGGGCGGGTGGTTTACAACAATATCCGCAAGGTGATCGGGCTGCTGGTGGCTACCGGTTTCTCGGCGATCCTGCTGTTCTTTTTCTGTGTTTTGGGCGGCCTGCCCATGCCCATGATCGCGGTACAGCTGCTCTGGCTTAACCTGGTGGCGAACGGTTTCCAGGACGTCGCCCTGGCCTTTGAACCAAAGGAAGGCGGCGAATTGTCCGTCAAGCCGCGCTCACCTCAAGAGCCGGTGTTCGATAAACACATCATCGAGCATGTGCTGGTGGTGGGATCCTGGATGGGACTGGTCGCGTTCCTCAATTTCCAGTGGACGCTCGGCCAGGGCCAGAGTATTGAGGAAGCCCGCAACCTGACGCTGATGCTGATGGTGCTCTTCGGCAACATCCACGCCCTGAACAGCCGCTCGGAATTCCGCTCCCTGTTCAAAATCCCCCTGCTTCGTAACCCCTTCCTGATGCTGGCCGTGCCCCTCGCGCAGCTGGCCCACATTGGGGCCATGTACACCCCAGGGCTCTCCGATGTGCTGCAGATTCAGCCGATTTCATTGCAGGAATGGTTGCAGTTGCTGGCCTTCGCCACGAGCCTGCTGGTTGTGGAGGAATTGCATAAGGTACTGATCAGGCGGCGGCGAACCAGCAGCAGCGCTGCGGGGTAGGCACGCACCGGCTCTCCGTCATGGCCCCTTCGGGAACGCAACCCAATTGGAGTTCGAATTTATCGAATACCGTTCGATTGCAGCCACTGGCTGATCTGCGCCTGGTTCATGGCACCGCTCTGGCGCGCTACTTCCCGGCCATTCTGGAACAGGATCATCGTGGGTATACTGCGAATGCCAAACTGACCGGCCGGCCCGGGGCTTTGCTCGGTATTCAGCTTGGCAAAGCGCACTTTACCCCGCCAGGCTTTCGCGGCCTGCTCAAACTGAGGCGCCATCATCTTGCAGGGTCCGCACCAGCTGGCCCAGAAATCCACCAATACCGGCACATCACTGCGTGCTGTATGGGCTGCAAAGCTCTGATCTCCCAGCTCCAGAACCTGATCCGGCCAGAGCGGCTGTTTGCAGGCACCGCAATTGCCGCCGACTGACAGCTTATCGGCGGGTACGCGATTCACTTTGTGGCAATGGGGACATACGAGGTGTCGAATGTCGGTCATTATCAATTTGCCTCTGGTTGCTTACTGGTTTAAACCATCAGGGCAGAGTGGAAGAAATCAAGATTATAATCACGAACCAAGCCAGACCCCTCTACTATTGAAACCCCAAACCTCGGGCCTATTATTGTGAACAGTCTCCATCGAAGCAAAAAACGCCAGGCAAAACCCGTTCGCAAAGGCCTACACCCCAGGAACTCACACAACCACGGCTATGACTTCCCGGCTCTGGTAAAAAGCCACCCAGCACTGGCGCCCCATGTGAAACCGAACGCTCATGGCGACCTTTCCATCGATTTCGCAGACCCCTTGGCCGTAAAAACGCTCAACGCCGCGATATTGAAGCAACACTACAACATTGTCGATTGGGATATTCCAGAGGGCGCACTTTGCCCGCCAATCCCCGGCAGAGCCGACTATATCCATCACATGGCAGACCTGCTTGGCGTTGAACCCGGCCTTGAACAGCCCGGGATCAAGCTGCTCGATATAGGCACTGGAGCCAACGGCATCTACCCGCTACTGGCCTGCCAGATTTACGGCTGGCAGTGCGTTGGTAGTGACATTAACGCCCAGTCGCTTGAGAACGTCGCCACCATTATCGCCAACAACCCCACACTCAAAGAACGCTTCAAACTGCGCACGCAGTACGACAAAAACCACATGTTTGAGGGGATCATTCAACCCGGGGAGTTCTTTGACGTCAGCGTATGCAACCCGCCCTTCCATGCATCGCTTGATGACGCGCTTAAAGGTAACCGGTTGAAACTCAATAACCTGGCTCGCAGCCGCGGTGAACAAAACGCCAAAAACGGCTCCCCCTCTCTGAATTTTGGCGGGCTGGGCGCAGAGCTCTGGTGTAAGGGCGGCGAACAGCTGTTTCTGAAAAAGCTGATCAGAGAAAGCCAGGCCTATTCCACTCAATGTCGCTGGTTTACCAGCCTGGTTTCAAAAGCCGACAACGTTAAGCCTGCAAAGAAGCTGATTCGCAAGCTCGGTGCCGTTGATGTGCGGGAAATAGAAATGAAGCAGGGAAACAAGATCACGAGAGTGCTGGCCTGGACATTCATCGGATGACAAAAGCAGATACCGAAAGCTAAGAACTGCCTTCAACACATTGTCTGTCAGACAACCGCCTGTATGATACATCCAACGCTTATCCAAACCGGGAGCAGCAAGCAATCATGACGTATCAATTTGACGACCTGAAAAACGCCTACCCGGAGGAATGGCAGGCGTACATCGAGCACCGCTTTGTGCGCCAGCTGGGTGATGGCTCCCTGGCGCCAGATGCCTTCCGGCATTACCTGAAACAGGATTACCTGTTCCTGATCCAGTTTGCCCGGGCCTTTGCTCTGGCCGCCTATAAAAGCGCCACAATGTCTGATCTACGCCAGGCCAAAGAGGGCCTACAAGCCATTCTGGACACAGAGCTGGATCTGCACATTCGTTACTGCAGTGAATGGGGCATTTCAGAAGCGGAACTGGCCGAGCTGCCCGAAGCCCGCGCCACCCTCGCCTACACCCGCTACGTGCTAGAAACTGGCAATCGCGGCGACCTGCTGGACCTCCACGTCGCCCTGTCACCCTGCATGGTAGGCTACGGCGAAATCGCCAACTGGCTGAACGCCCGCCAGGAAACCCTGCGCGGTGAAGCCAACCCCTACGATGCCTGGATCGAAATGTACGAAAGCGACGAATTCCAGGAAGCCATGCAAGGGTTCTACCCCGTTACTGCGGACATTCCCAAAAAGAGGCACAATGTGCCAAAGGAGTGTTCATGTCCAGACGCAGAAAATATAGCCCAGAGTTCAAACGTGAAGCCATTGCTTTGACCCGCCAACC
>Ga0208561_100062_pt1 | contig 31896 bp, 27 predicted proteins | sample Shrwel1BS1Day9_FD_187536 | JGI IMG/M metagenome (GOLD analysis project Ga0208561, IMG submission 187536) | Subsurface microbial communities from deep shales in Ohio, USA - Utica-3 well 1 S-1-Day9 (SPAdes) (version 2) ... | reverse complement strand
GTCAGCAGCAGAGTGATTAACACCGAGACGCCCACAATCACGGCCTGGCGCCAGCCCATAAAGGCCAGCACCAGCACCATCACCGCCAGGGTCGCGGAAATCAGGTCAGAAATAAGCTTCTGGGCCTTGTCCGAGGCGGTCAGGCCGTAATCACGGGTGACCAGTACCTCAACATCGGGGGGAAGTGCACGGTTGCGCAACTGATCCAGTCGCTCCTCGATCGAGGTGGTGATGTTAATGGCGTTCTCACCCGGCTTTTTGGCGATGGCCAACGTAACGGCCGGGTAGACGTCACCCGGTTCGCCCCCCACCGCTTCGGGATGGGCCGGCCCGAAGCCGACCTGGAGACTCTGGTCGGGCACGGTGCCACCACGCCGCACCTGTGCCACGTCATCCAGATGCACGGCAGCGCCGTTGTGCATACCCACCACCAGCCGCTTCACGTCGGCCACCGATTCCAGCAACGTACCGGCCTGCACGGGAATAGAAACGTTGCCCTGGGTGACCCGGCTTTCCTGGCTGGAGGCATTGGCCGCGTTCAGGGCATTGGCAATGTCGGCGGTGGTCAGCCCGAAGCCGGACAGTAGCGCGGGATTAAAGACAACATCCACGCGGTCGGGAATGCCGCCCACGGTGTAAATGTCCCGGGTACCGGGCACCCGCTTGAGGGCCACTTCCAGCATGTGCGCCAGACGCGTGAGTTCCTCACCGGCGTGGGTGCCTGTCGGATCGTAAAGAGTCAGCGTCATGACCGGCACGTCGTCAATGCTGCGGGGCTTGATCAAAGGCTGGGACGCACCCAACCCGGGCGGCAGCCAGTCCTGGTTGGAGTACACCTGGTTATAAAGTCGGACCAATGCCTCCTGGCGCTCAATACCGACCTCAAACTGCACCGTGATGACGGCCTGACCCTGACGGGAGACGGAGTACACGTGCTCCACCCCCTTGATTTCACTCATCACCTGCTCGGCGGGCGTGGCAATGACGCTTTCCACTTCCCTGGTACTGGCACCGGGCAAGGCCACCATAATATCGGCCATGGTGACGTCGATCTGGGGCTCTTCTTCCTTGGGCGTGATCACCACCGCCAGCACACCGAGGATAATGGCCAGCAGGGCCAACAGGGGTGTCAGGTGATTATTCTGGAACGCGCGGGCGATGGCACCGGACGGGCCAACCGGGGGCAACTCCTGACTCATGGCAACTTACTCCCCGCCCTGGTTCGGTGAATCGGGCAGGGCCAAACGCTTGCTGCCCACCAGCACGGACGGGTTGGCCACCACTCGCTCACCCTCGGAGAGCCCGGCGAGTACTTCCAGCCGATTGTCCTGATGAACCCCCACTCGGATCTGGCGCAGGCGGGGCTGCCCCTGCTCATTAAGCGCGAATACCGCCCGTAGCTCGCTGCGCTGAACCAATGCCGACTCTGGAATCCACAATGCCTCGCGGGTGGCCACCGGCACCCCCACTTTCACCAGCATGCCCGGAAACAGCGTGCCATTGGGCTCGGTCAGACGCATGCGTAACCGGAAGGTGTGAGTTTGCGGATCGGCATAGGGGTAAAAGGTCATCTCGCCGGTGTCCAGCACCCGCCCGTCGGAGAGGGTGACGGTGGCCTGTTTTTCACTTCGCGCTATGTCGGCGTATTGCTGTGGCAGGTCCACCACCACTCGCAGTTGCTCCAGGGACAGGCCGCTCATCAACGGCTGGCCCGGGCTGACCGACTCCCCGATCTCAACATGGCGCTCGGTGACAATCCCACCGTAGGGCGCAACCACGCGGGTGTAATCCAGCTGCTCGCGGGCCTCCTCAACGGCAGCCTGCGCCCGCTCAACCCGCGCCTGCGCCGCATTCAGATTGTTGCGGGCGGTATCGAATTCCTGCTGGGAGACCAGCCCCCGCTCTCGAATGGCAGCGATACGCTGGTATTGCTGGCGGGCATCCTGCAGCCCCGAGCGGGCTTCCTCAAGGCCCGCCTGGGCCTGATTCAGGCGTGAGCGCTGCTCGGTGTCATCCAGCCGTGCGATCAGGTCGCCGGCGGTGACCGAGTCATCCACATCAAAGGGCAATTCAACCACGGTGCCGCTGGTCTGGGCCGAAACCGTGCTCTGTTTGACGGCTTCAATCACGCCATCCAGGTGCACCATCTCCTGAAGCGGCGCAGGGCGAACCTCGACCACATCCAGCTTTTCAGGTTCCTGGGCCGCCGCAGCTGCGGTCAACCAGACAATGGCCATGGCGAAACTTGCACGAACAAACAGTCGGATGCCCATGAGCACTTAATTCCTTATAGTTCTTTGCTAATAACTACATCTCAATACCCATAGTAGCAGCAGATTCACCTGCGGAAAAACGCCCTACAAAGAGAGATCTCAACGTCTCAAGCATAGCCCATCAGGCCTGTGACACCTTGATGTCCCACAAAAAAGCCCCGCAGGAAACCAATGACTCCCTACGGGGCAAGAAAGTCACCCACCGGCCATGAAAGCGGGCAACCTGACAGTTCCGTTAATTACCAGCGAGCCGTGAGGGCCAATCGGAAAGTGCGACCCGGCTCATTCACCCGGTAACTCTCACCCGTCACCGTGTCTTCGCGGCTGACATGAGGGGCCCAGGTCTTATCAAACAGGTTATCCACCGCCCAGCTCAGGTTCAGGTAATCTGTCAGCGGATGGGTACCGTTCACATTGAATACGCCGTAACCGGGCGATTCACTTGGGTCCAGGCCGGAGTCTTCATCGATGCGATCCTGCCGACGGGCCAGTTGCCACTCAGCCTCAACGGTATGGCCCTGGTGCTGCCAGGCCAGTGTGTGGGTGTACATCAGGGGCGGGATTTGCGGCAACGGCTGGTTCTCGGTTTTGTTGGTACCGCGCACGCTGGCCAGGGCACCGGTGCTGCTCCAGGTGCCGTTGCTCCAGCCCAGTTCGGCTTCTACGCCGAGCAGGCGGGCGTCGATGTTTTTGTAGCGGATGTCGCCGTTCTGCGGCTCGTAGCGGTAGACATAATCGTCCACTTCATCGATCCAGGCCGCCGGACGCCAGTGCCAGTTATCGGCCTGGCCGTTAAGGCTGAGCTCGAGCTTATGGTGTTTCTCGGTATCCAGGCCCGGGTTGCCAACCCAAGTCCCCTTCTTGGTTTCTTTTGCCACATAGCGTTCATTGACGCTAGGGCTTCGAACACTGTGGCTGGCGATCACTTCCAGGGTGTTATATGACGACAGACGGAACTCACCACTGACAAAAGCGCTGACGTTGTCGTCCGTGGCTTCAAAATCATTAACGCCATATTTCTGAGCGTATAAAGTGGCAGGACTGCTCATTCCGCTTCCCATAACCATATAGGTCTGGTCCGCCTCGGTGGCGTCCATTTCCACCCGGTCGTAACGCAACCCCGCGCCGAGTTTGGTGTTGGCCCGGATCTGGTGGAACCCTTCAACAAACACACCTATCCGGTCACGCTCTACACCCGGCCACATAAAGGATGCAATGCTGGTGGGTGGAGGTGTGCCCATGCCACTGTAAAGGGTTGCGTCCCAATCATTGCTCTCAACATCTACGCCGAACGACAATTCCTTTGTGTAGTTAAATACCTGATCGACTACCAACCGGGCACCCTGTGTGCGGGTTTCTGACAGGGTCTGCATTTTCATCATGTCCGGCTCACGCAGGCTGAAGTTGTCCATCACGTGATCCACATCCGCCTGCCAGGCCATCAGGCTCCAGTCGCCATTGGCCACCGGTGAGCCGATTTCCAGCTTGTACATATCGGTGTCGGTCTTCGGCGCATCCATCATCGAGGCGTACTTCACATCGCGCTCTTCCTGGCGGCTCGCCGAACCTTTCACATAAAACCCGTTATCGGCCTTCCAGGCGCCATCCACGCGCCCTTCGGTGTTTTCGAAGGCGCTGCGAACTTCATCGCCATCGCCGTCCTCATAATCGTCGGCTTCTTCATAACCGCCGGATAAACGCAGATAGGCGTCGTCATTGCCCACCGCCGCACTCGCCGCGGCCAGCTTGCCATTGCCGTTATCCGAGCCACCCACCGTGACATGGCCGGTGCTGATCTTGCCGTCGAATTCCGGGGCGGCGGTGGTCGCGACCACCTGACCACCGGCGATTGGCCCCCAGCGCAGGGTACGGTTGCTGGTGCGCACCTCAAGCACCTGCGGCAAGGCCGTGCTCAATCGGCTGGTGGGCGGATCCATGCGGTTCGGGCAGGCGCCTTCCACCCGCATGCCATCCAGCAAAACGTCCACTCGCTCCTGGCTCTGGCCACGTATGACCGGGTCCAGCCCACGTCCCCCAAGGCGGGAAAGAGAGACAGAGGGGCTTTCATCCAACCGACTGACCGGCTCTGAGGCCAAAGCTGCCTCGGACAGCCTTGCCGCTTCTGCCGACTGACCTTCGGTCACCCGAATCAACATGCCTTCCTCGGTCTGGGCCTGAGCCGCCGGGGCAACCGCACTCCCGGTCAGCGCCAGGGCAATACAACGAGCCAGAGGGGTCCTGATCATAACGCCGAAATCCTTGTGTATTGATGTAGGAAGATGATTTGTAAGGAGCGGGCATTATAAAAAGGCAGGGTGCCCGAGGCTTGAGACACATTGCCGCACCTGGCTAAAAACCGAGGGCCCAGCTGCAAGCTTGCCAATCCCTACCCGCTATGATTCAATCGATGCACTATTTTTGGGCATATGCACCGACTCTGTGCATATGACTTATGCATATTGAGGTTACTGACCATGCCAGCCACACTTGACGAAAAACTCGAACCGATTTTCCAGGACGTACTGCACCGCAATCCCGGTGAGAAAGAGTTCCACCAGGCCGTCCACGAGGTCCTGGAAACCCTGGGCCCCGTCCTGGTGAAATACCCGGAGTTCGCCGAGCAGAAGATCATCCAGCGCATTTGTGAGCCGGAACGCCAGATCATCTTCCGCGTGCCCTGGCAGGACGACAAAGGCGAAATCCACATCAACCGAGCCTTCCGGGTGGAATTCAACAGTGCCCTGGGCCCCTATAAAGGCGGCATGCGTTTCCACCCGTCTGTTTACCTGGGCATCATCAAGTTCCTGGGCTTCGAGCAAATCTTCAAGAACGCCCTGACCGGCCTGCCCATCGGCGGCGGAAAGGGCGGCAGTGACTTCGACCCCAAGGGTAAGTCCGACTCTGAAATCATGCGTTTCTGTCAGAGCCTGATGACCGAGCTGTACCGTCACCTGGGCGAATACACCGACGTACCGGCCGGCGACATTGGCGTGGGCGGACGTGAAATCGGCTACCTGTTCGGCCAGTACAAGCGCATCACCAACCGCTACGAGTCCGGCGTGTTTACCGGCAAGGGCCTGGACTGGGGCGGCAGCCGCGCCCGTACCGAGGCCACCGGTTACGGCACCGTGTTCTTCACCCAGGAAATGCTGAAAGCCCGTGGTGACTCGCTGGACGGCAAGACTGTGGTGGTCTCTGGTTCCGGCAACGTGGCCATCTACGCCATTGAGAAGGCACACGAACTGGGCGCCAAGGTCATTGCCTGCTCCGACTCCCAGGGCATCATCGTGGACGAAAAGGGCATCAACCTGGATACCGTCAAGCGCATCAAGGAAGTGGAGCGCCGTCGCATCAGTGCCTACACTGAGTTCCACAAGCACGCCAAGTACGTGGAAGACGGCAACATCTGGTCGGTGAAGTGCGACGTGGCCCTGCCTTGTGCCACCCAGAACGAACTGAACGGCAAAGACGCCAAGACCCTGGTGGAAAACGGCTGTATTGCCGTGGCCGAAGGCGCCAACATGCCGACCACGCCGGAAGGCATTGTCCTGTTCCAGGAGGCGAAGCTGGCCTACGGTCCGGGCAAGGCCGCCAACGCCGGTGGCGTGGCCACCTCGGCGCTGGAAATGCAGCAGAACGCCAGCCGTGACAGCTGGAGCTTTGACTACACCCAGAGCCGCCTTGAGGAGATCATGATCGATATCCACAAGAACTGTTTTGAGACCGCCGCCGAGTTCGGCGCCGAGGGCAACTACGTGCTGGGCGCCAACATCAACGGCTTCCTGCGGGTGGCTCGCTCCATGAACGCCATGGGCGTAATCTGATCCGCCCATGAACCACGAACCTCACCAGTCCGATGAGCGGGTATCCACCGGCCTCGCCGGACTGGATGAGGTTCTTGATCACCTTCGAATCGGCGACAACGTGGTCTGGCGGGTGTCCGACCTGGACGACTACCGCCGATTCGTCCTTCCCTTTGTCAATGCCGCCGCCCGCTCGGGCCGCCGGATCATCTACCTGCGCTTTGGCGAACACGCGCCGGTCATCGACGCGCAGCACCCCTCAGTCCAGACCATCCGCATTGATGCCCTCGGGGGCTTTGAAAGCTTCACCAGCCGGGTCTGGCACCTGATCGAACAGCACGGGCCGGGTGCCTTCTACGTCTGCGACAGCCTGAGCGAACTGCTCAACGCCTGGGCCACCGATGCCATGGTGGGCAATTTCTTCCGGGTGGTGTGCCCGCTGCTGTTCGAGCTGGATACCGTGGCCTGGTTCGCCCTGCACCCGGAACGCCATTCCCGCATGACCCTGGACCGCATCCGCGAGACCACCCAGGTATTGATTGACGTTCACCGGCATCAGCAGGATGTGCAGATTCATCCCATCAAGGCCTGGCGCCGGCAGTCGCCCACCATGTTCCTGCCCCACCGGGAGCAGGACGGGCACTTCCAGCCCATCACCGACAGCACCGACGCCACCCGCCTGCAGGCCAGCCTGGAACAGGAACTGCTGCACCGCCAGCCGCTCCTGGATTACTGGGACCGGCTGTTCCAGGACGCCAGCCGGGCCATTGCCACCGGCGACCGGGCGGCCACCGAGCGGCTCCAGGAACAGGTGCTCCAGGTCCTGATCAGCCGCGACCCGCAGATACTGGCACTGGCCCGGCGCTACCTGTCGCTGGCGGACCTGCTGTCGATCCGCAGCCGGCTGGTGGGCAGCGGGTACATTGGCGGCAAGGCCACCGGCATGCTGATTGCCCGCAACATCCTGATCGCCGAGCAGCCCGAGCTCTGGCAGGAACATCTCGAGCCCCACGACTCCAGCTACCTGGGCACCGACGCCTACTACGCCTTTCTGGTACACAACGGACTCTGGCCAGCAATCATGCGCCAGCGCTCGGCGAGCGGCTACCTCTCCGAAGCCCCGGCCCTGCGCGAAGGCATCCTGGCCGGCAGTTTCCCGGCGGAAATCCGCTGCGAACTGGAACGCCTGCTTGACCATTACGGCCAGTACCCCATCCTGGTGCGCTCCTCCAGCCTGCAGGAAGACGGCTTCGGCAATGCTTTCGCCGGCAAGTACGACAGCGTATTCCTGGTCAACCAGGGCTCGCCCGAGCAACGCCTGGCGGCCTTTGAGGACGCCATCCGGCAGGTCTACGCCTCCTCCATGAGCGAAGATGCCCTGGTGTACCGCCAGCAACGCGACCTGGACCAGCGCGAGGAACCCATGGCCCTGCTGATCCAGCGGGTGAATGGCCGCTTCCACAACCGCTACTACCTGCCGGACGCCGCCGGCGTTGGCGTCTCGCGCAACACCTTCACCTGGGACAGCCATATGGACCCGAAAGCCGGCATGGTCCGGCTGGTCATGGGGCTGGGCACCCGGGCGGTGGACCGCATTGAAGGCGACCACGCCTGCGTGATGGCACTGGACCACCCCGGCCGGCAACCCTTCCGTAACCAGGACGAGAGCTATCGCTTTTCCCAGCACTTGGTGGATGTGCTTGACCTGGCCGACGGCAGCCTGGCCACCCGCCCGCTCAGCCAGTTGCTGGAGTCCACGTCCGACCTGCCCATGACCCAGTTGGCGGAGGTGGACCGCAGCGCCAGCGAGCGGGCCCGGCAGATAGGCCTGGCCGGGCCGGTGTGGCGCCTGACCTTCCAGCCCCTGGTGCACAAGACCGCGTTCATTGACCGCCTCGCCAGCCTGCTGCACACCCTGGAGCAAGGCTACGAGCACCCGGTCGACGTGGAATTCACCCTGCACCTGGACCGCCACGGCGAACCGGCCTTTAACCTGGTGCAGTGCCGGCCACTGGCCACCATCGGCGATACCGGTCCTGTTACCGTGCCCGAAGGACTCCAGACCCGCCAGTTGTTGTTCCGCACCGAAGGGCACTTCATGGGCGGGAACATCAACCTGTCCATTGCCCGGGTGATCCGGGTCGACGCCAGCGTGTACGCCGATCTCAGCACCAGCGAACGCCATGAGGTGGCCCGACTGATTGGCCTTCAGGTACGGACCGAAAATGCCAGAACGCTACTCATCGGCCCCGGCCGCTGGGGTACCAGCAGCCCGGATTTGGGAGTGCCCGTGCGTTTCTCCGACATTGCCGGCGTCAGTGCCCTGGTGGAAGTGTCGGAGAAATCCGGGGAAATGGTGCCGGATTTATCTTACGGTTCCCACTTTTTCCAGGACCTGGTGGAAACGGGCACTGCCTACGCCGCCCTGTTCCCTGACAGCTCCCACTGCCAGTACTATCCGGACCACCTGCCCGAGCCGGACCCGGTTGATTCCGACGCCAGCGCCGTCGAACAGGCCGTGCGGGTATATCACCTGGGCAACCAGCCGTTGCAGTTGTCTGCGGACGTGGCTTCCCAGCAACTGGCCTGTTATTTTCCCGCCCGACGTGCGACAGAATGACACTGCCCGCCCCTTTGTGCGGGCTTGCTGCTAGAATCGCGCTATGGAATGGCTCACTCACTCTCAAACCGGCTACCGGCAGGCGGCGCGCTACCTGCTGGCCATGCGTCTGGCGATCATTGCATCAACGCTGGTGGCCGTTGCCGTGGCCGAGACGGTCATCGCCTTGCCCTACCGGGCCGAGGCCCTGCTGCTTTGCCTGCTCTATGCCGTGCTCTCGATCCTCGGTTGGCTCTGGTTCAGCCGCCGACCGCCAACCCGTTCTCTGGCCGTCACCCTGACCCTGGCGGGGGACCTCGCACTGATCAGCGCCTGGCTGTACTTCACCGGCGGCTATACCAACCCGCTGGTCTCCTTGTTGTTACTACCCATTGCCGTGGCCATCATTCTGGTACCCCTGAGCCAGAGCATCGCCCTGACCCTGGCTGGCATCGCCGCCTATACGGTGCTGGTGCTTTGGCATGCGCCGGTGATGTCCGGCAACCACATGCACCAGGGCAATGTGGGCAACCTGGCGGAACTGCACCTGGGGGGAATGTGGGTCACTTTTGCCCTGACCGCTGCCATTCTTCTGCTCGTCGTGGGCACGCTGGCGCAGCGTCTACGACTGCAACAAACCCAGCTGGCCCAGTTCCGCGAAAACCGCCTGCGCGACGAACAGATCATCTCCCTCGGTCTTTCGGCTGCTGCGGTGGCTCACCGTCTCGGAACCCCCTTGAATACCGTGACCCTGTTACTGGATGAAATCCGCAATCAGCTGGACGAACCTACCGCCAAAGCGGTGGAAGACGATCTGCAACTGATGGAACAACAACTGACACTGTGCAGCGGGCATTTACAGCAACTGACGAAAGCTGCGGTGGAGGCCCGGGGCGCGCAGCGGGAAACCCTGTCCTTCCCACAATGGGTGGCCCGCCTGCGGGAATCCGCCACATTGCTTTGGCCCGCCGGCCCAATCCACTGGCCGGACAACGTACCTTCTGCCCCGGTGGCCGTGGATGCGACACTTGACCAGGCCATCCTGAACCTGTTGGCCAATGCCCTGACGGCCAGCCCGCTCTGGGTGAAGGTCAGTACGCGCACTACCGAAGAACGCGTGGAGCTGGTGGTTGAGGACCACGGCGATGGCCTTGAGGCAGCCCTGCAGGGAGCACCGGGAGAAGACATCGTGGAATCTCGTGATGGGCTGGGGGTGGGTCTTTTCCTGTCCAACGCCACCATCCAGCGACTGGGCGGGACACTGAGAGCAAGGGCCGACGACAACGGGACCACCATGGTAATTGACCTTCCGGTCTCTGTCGGTCAAACGGGAGAAGTCTAGTATGGCAGAGCAGGAACACTGGCTACTGGTGGACGACGACCAGGCGTTTGTCCAGATTCTGGCCCGATCGCTTGACCGCCATGGCATTACCAGCAGCCAGGCCCACAGCCGGGAACAGGCGCTCGATATATTGAAAACCACCCAACCGGATCGCTGCGTCCTGGATCTCAACCTGGCCGGCGACAGTGGCCTGCAGCTGCTGCCGGAGCTGCTAACCCAATGCCCGGAACTGGATGTGCTGGTGCTGACCGGCTATGGCAGCATCGCCACCGCAGTCGAAGCCATGCGCCGGGGCGCGGTGAATTACCTGTGCAAGCCGGTCACCGTGAACCAGTTGCTCAGTGGCTTCGAACCGCTGGAAAGCGCGCCGGATCTGCGGGCGGAGCCACCGTCCGTCGAGGAAATGGAGTGGGAACACATCCAACGGGTTCTCAATGAAAATGACGGAAACATCTCCGCCACCGCACGGGCATTGAACATGCACCGCCGCACACTCCAACGCAAACTGCAAAAGCACTCCCGCTGGCGACAGTGATGCTTTCTGGTGCATAGCACCCTATATGCACCAGAATTGACCCTCATCAACAAATCACCCGTCATGCGACATGTTCTCAATTATGGCAATCAGGTAGCATCCGCTGCCCGTCACGATTCTGCAATAAATTTGCAATGGATGTATGTTCGCGACGCAATCTCACAAGGACGGAGAGAGATTAATACCATCAACCGCTGGAACCGTTTTTATGCCGCCACGCCCAGAACCTCTGCAGCCTCTTCCGGGCATTGACCCCAAAAGACTGGCATTGGTGGCCACCGCCACCCGCAACATGGTTCTTGTGCTGGACGGTAGCGGACGCATCCAATGGGTTAACCGGTCGTTTGAGGAACACACGGGATACACCCTCAAAGCCGTCACCGGCCAGGACCCGGAAGCCATCCTGGCCGGACCGGACACCTGCCGGGAAACCATCGATGCCATCCGCCAAAGCGTACGCAACGGCGATGCCTTCGAGGAAGACCTGCTGCATTACACCGCCGAGGGCAAGCCTTATTGGGTGCACACCTACTGTGTCCCCATTGGCGAACCCGAAGGCGTAGCGCCAGGATTCGTGGTGGTCCAGACCAACATATCCGACCGGAAAAATGGTGAGCGCGGCCTGCGAATCGCCGCCAGTGTGTTCGACCGCAGCCACGAAGCCATCATCATTACTGATCATCACAACCACATTATCGACGCCAACCCGTCCTTCTCCCGCATTACCGGTTACAGCCGGGAGGAAGTCCTGGGCCAGAACCCTTCCATTCTCAGCTCCGGCCGGCACTCAGACGATTATTACCGGTCCATGTGGCAAGCCATTGAGGAAAACGATCATTGGCGCGGCGAGATGTGGAACCGGCGCAAGAACGGCGAGGAGTTCGTGGAGCTGTTGTCCATCAGCCGGGTGCACCTGGAAGAACCGGGGCGCTGTTACCATGTGGCGGCGTTTTCGGACATCACCGCCCTCAAGAACCACGCCAAGGAGCTGGACCGGGCGGCCAACTACGACGACCTGACCGGCCTGCCCAACCGGCAGTTACTGGAAGAACGACTGCGCACCGCCTGTGGCCACGCCGACCGACAGGGCCATTCGCTGTCCATCTGCTATCTGGATCTGGACAACTTCAAGTCCCTGAACGACTTCCATGGCCATGAGGCCGGCAATCATGCCCTGAGAACCATTGGCGAGCGTCTTTCCCGCACCGTACGCAGTGGCGATACCGTGGCCCGGATCGGTGGTGACGAATTTGTTCTACTGCTGCAGTCCGAGCATTGCGAGACAACCTACCAGCGCATTCTTGCAGCGGTGGGCGAACCAGTCCCAATCACTGAGGACACCAACCTGACACTGACGGCCAGTTTGGGCATTACCCTCTACCCGGACGACCATACCGACGCCGAAGCCCTGATCCGTCACGCTGACCAGGCCATGTACGCGGCCAAGGAAAAGGGCCGAAACCAGTTCCAGGTGTTTGACCCGGGCCAGCATGCGTCACGCCGGCTACGCCGTGAGCGCCTGACCGAAATCAGCCAGGCGCTGGAGAACAATGAATTCGTGCTGCACTTCCAGCCTCAGGTTCGCATGGCGGACTGTGCGGTGGTGGGCTTTGAGGCTCTGATCCGCTGGCAACATCCGGAAAAGGGACTCATTCCGCCGGGGCAGTTCCTGCCAGTGGTGGAAAACAGCCACCTGGAGATACCCATGGGCCAGTGGGTGTTAAAGGAAGCCATTCATCAGATGAACCTGTGGCGGGAAGCGAGCCAGAACCTCGCGGTGTGTATCAACATCAACTCTGCTCACCTCATGGACCCGAGCTTTGAGGCCTACCTCAAACGCTATCTGCAGAGCCATCCGGAAGTCTGTCCCAGCCAGATCACCCTTGAAGTACTGGAATCCACGGCACTCGAAGACACCAAGCGGGCCGGTAACGTGCTGACCCGTTGCCGGGAGCTGGGGGTCCAGGTGGCGCTGGACGATTTTGGTACCGGCTTCTCATCATTGACCTACCTGCGCACCCTGCCGGTGGATGTGATCAAGATCGACAAGAGCTTCGTGATGAGCATGCTGGCCAGCGACAGCGACCGGGCCATCGTGGAGAGCGTGATTTTCATGGCACAGCGCTTCAACCACACCGTGCTGGCCGAAGGCGTGGAAACCATGGAGCACGGACGCGCCCTGCGGGAAATGGGCTGCAACCAGGTGCAGGGTTTCGGTATTGCGCGCCCCATGCCGGCCAGCGAGGTACTGCCGTGGCTGGCAAACTGGACCGCAGTCAGCGGTAACGCCGCTGGTCAAGAGTGGTCAGACGGTCCGGGTGAAACACCATCAGCCCCGTCACAAAGACGCCATTGATAAAGCCTTCGGGCAGCATGAACAGCGGCAGGTAACGGATGTATTCGTGCACCAGCTCGTCAAAGTCGTAGGTACCGCTGGTCCACAGCAACAGGCACATGCTCAGGCCGGCGATGGCCACCGAGATGCCCGCGCCGAAAAAGCCGCAGAAAAAGATGTAGGCGAAGAAGTTGCGGAAATTACGCCGTCGCTCCCAGCGCATGATGGCGTGGGTCACTAGCGCCGGGATCATGACCGTGATCAGACCGTTGGCGGCGTACATAATCGGCGGTTCCTTGCCGAGAATCACCGTGATCACCAGCGCCAGCAGGCCGCTCAGGACCGCCAGCCCCCAACCCAGCATCAAGGTGATCACCGTCAGGCCAAAAATATGGATGGCCAGCCCCGGAGAAATGCCCGCGCGCAACTGCCAGAGAAACCCAAGGACCACCGCGGCCCCAAAAAAAGAGTGCTGCAGGGCCTGATCCTTGCGGAGGGCCTGCCAGTCAATGCTGCGCAGGGCGGCAACCAGAATCAGCACAAACAGTACTGCCGTCACCAGCCACTGACCGGTGGACAGCAAGTTCTCAGTCATACCCATGGCGGCTTACCCGTATCTGGCGTCGAAATCTGCGGGATGGTCATTCATACCCCCGTTTCGGTCAACCCGATCACCCCACCCGGCTGATTTCCGGTTCCGGGTCCGCCTTGTCAGTCAGGGCCTGCCAGGCGTCATAGGTACTGAGGAAAATCCGGCCGCTCAGGTGTTCAAGAAGCTCCGTGCCCTTAAGGCGATCCATCACCGGGCCTTTCACCTCTGATAAGTGTAGTCTGACGCCGGCATCATGCAGACGCTCATTGATGGCCTCCAGGCTTTCCAGTGCCGAGGCATCAATCAGGTTCACCGCCGGACACACCAGCACCAGATCGGTCAACTTCCGCTCTTCGCTGACCAGATCCATCACCGTTTCCTCCAGAAACCGCGCATTGGCGAAATACAGGCTTTCATCCACCCGCAGAAAGGTGACTTTCGGACACAGTTCCACGTCATGGCGCAGCACGTTGCGAAAGTGCTCGGTGCCAGGCACCCGACCCACCACGGCGCTGTGAGGACGACTGGTACGATACAGAAACAGCCCGATCGACAGGGCCACGCCGGCGATAATGCCGGCCTCCACGCTGTGACCCAACGTGAGCACAATGGTCGCCAGCATGGCGCCAAAGTCCGTGCGCGAATACCGAAAGGTGCGCCCCAGCGCCGGCAGATCGATCAGGGTGGTCACCGCCACAATGATGGTGGCCGCCAGCGTTGCCTGAGGCAAATAGGCAATCGCCGGAGTCAGGAACAGGGTGGCCAACGCAATACCCACAGCGGTATAGGCACCGGCTGCCGGGGTTTCCGCGCCGGCGTCAAAATTGACCACTGAGCGAGAGAATCCCCCGGTCACCGGCATGCCGCCGGAAAACCCGGCCCCCAGGTTGGCAGTCCCCAGACCAATCAGTTCCTGGTCCGGGTCGATGCGCTGTCGGCGTTTGGCGGCCAGGGTCTGGCCCACGGACACGGACTCCACAAAGCCCACCACGCTGATCAGCAGTGCGCTGACCGCCAACTGCGACCACAACCCGGTATCCAGCGGCGGCAGGGTGAATGCCGGAAGCCCGGATGGCACCTCACCCACCAGTCGGACCCCTTTCTCATCCAGGCTGAACACCCAGGCCACCAGGGTGGTGGCCACCACCGCCAGAATCGGGGCGGTTTTGGCGAGAATCTCCGCCAGCCGCGGCTTTGCGCCCAGGGCTTTGAAAAAGGGCTTGGCATGCTTGCGCGAAAGCAACAGGAAAGCCCAGGCAGCGACACCGATGGCCAGGGTATAACCGTTGGTGTTACCCACAGCCCCCATAATCGAATGCACAATCTCAATCAGGTTATGGCCGGAAGCCTGCACGCCAAGGATGTGCTTGAGCTGGCTGGCTGCAATCACCAGCCCGGAGGCGGTAATGAACCCTGAAATCACCGGATGACTCAGGAAGTTGGCCAGGAATCCCAGACGAAACACGCCCATGAGCGTCAGCATGATCCCGGACATCACCGCCAGCAGCACCGCACCGGCGATGTAGGCACTGGAGCCCGCTTCAGCAATCGGCGACAGCGCGGTGGCGGTCATCAAGGAAGCCACGGCCACCGGCCCTACCGCAAGCGTGCGACTGGTGCCAAAGACCGCATAAATCACCAGGGGCAGGATACTGGCGTACAATCCGACCTGCGCGGGCAAACCCGCCAACAAGGCATAGGCCAGGGACTGCGGGATCAGCATGACGGTCACAATAACCGCAGCCACCAGATCGCTGGTGGCCTGGTCGCGACCATAGGCCGGCGCCCATTCCAGAATGGGCAGGTAACGTTTTACGTTCATGCGCGACTCAGAACCGGTTGATGGGCACCTTCAGGTAGACCTGGCCATTGTCCTCGGCGGGAGGCATATGGCCGGCGCGCATGTTCACCTGCACCGAAGGCAGAATCAGGCGCGGCATATCCAGGGTGGCATCCCGTTCCGAGCGCATTTTCACGAATTCCTCTTCGCTGACCCCCTCATGCACATGGATGTTGGCCTCGCGCTCCTCGGCCACGGTGGTCATATGCAGGAATTCATCACGTTCCGGCGTGCCATAGTCATGACACATGAACAGCCGGGTCTCCGGCGGCAGCGACAGGACTTTCTGGATGGACTGATACAGAGTACGGGCATCGCCGCCCGGGAAGTCACAACGGGCGGTGCCAAAATCCGGCATGAACAGGGTATCGCCGACAAAACCGGCATCCCCGATCACGTAGGTCAGGCAGGCGGGGGTGTGGCCGGGCGTATGTAGTACCCGGCCTTCGAGATTGCCGATGGCAAAGGTATCGCCTTCCTCGAACAACCGATCAAACTGGCTGCCGTCCCGGGCAAACTCGGTACCCGCGTTGAAGGCCTTGCCGAACACTTCCTGGACCAACGCAATATTGGCACCAATGCCGGTTTTGCCACCCAGCCTTTCATGCAGGTAGGGCGCAGCGGACAGATGGTCGGCATGGACATGGGTCTCCAGGATCCACTCCACGGACAGGTTGTGCTCTTCCACGTACCGGATGATGTCATCCGCTGAGCGCACGTCGGTGCGACCGGCGGCGTAATCAAAATCCAGCACCGAATCGATAATGGCGCAGGCCTGGCTGTCCGGGTCCCGCACCACATAGCTGAAGGTGTTGGTCGGTTCGTCAAAGAAATGCTGGACGATGGGCTGGCTCATGGTGTTTCACCTCGGATGTCGTCAAATGCTCAGGAATCCTATATTTTGATCTAAGCATATATGCAAACGGCATAAAGATGAAATGCTGTTTTCTTATAGAAGCGATAAGCCAACACCATCATAGAGTATGACCGGCCAGGTAGCCGGTCATACTGACTCAAATCCGGTCCAGGCGTTCCTGGGCTTCCTGTTTTCGGCCAGCGTCGGCAATGGGTCGCCCCGGGCGTGCCGGCGCAGCCAGCGCTTTCTGTAGATACACCCGGGCCCTTTGTGGCTCATCCTGCTCAAGCAGGAAATCCCCGAAGAAATAATTCGGGTCCAGGCCGTCCGGGTTCAGCGCCAGCGCCTTCTGCAGGTAGGCTTTTGCCTTGTCGTCATCGCCAAAACCCAGTGGCCAGCCCGGGACCTGATAATACAGGCTGCCCAGAGAGGTATAGGCTGAGCCGTTGAGGGCGTCGGGATCGATCTCGATCGCTTTTTCCAGGGCGACCTTGGCATCCTTAACCACACCCAGGGCACCCAGCCCGCCCTTGGCCCCAGCATAGGTGCTCAACACAATGCCTTGCCAGATCAGCGGCTCGGCCTTATCCGGGTAACGGTTTACCAGCTGTTCGGTTTCCTTGGCCAGCTTCTCAAACGCCGCCTCTTTTTTGTCCTCCGGCATCTGGTACTGAATTTGATCCCAGCGTGACTGGATGCCGGCCAGCTCGGATGCCATGTCGGCAGCCCAAACCGGTGTCGTCAGCACCACCAGCAAAGACAGAATCAGGGTCCTCATCATTACACTCCTCCTTTCAGAAACCGGTGGATCACCGGCAACTGCTTCAACATGGCCTTGTCCACTATCTTCGGGAAGAGACCATTAATCACGACAAACGCCTTTTCAGGCCAACCCAGGAAACGACGGCGCTCATCCTTCTGCATCGCCGCCAGAATGTGGTTGGCCACCTGCTCCGGCGCATCCATTTTGTTACCCAGGGCCCGGTTCAGCTCCTCCACTTCGGTGGGGTTCATGGCGGTTTGGGTGGCGCGCGGTGCGACATACACCACCTGCAGCGGCGTATCCGCCAGCTCCCGACGCAAGGCCTCACTGAACCCCCGCAAGCCGAACTTGCTGGCGCAGTAACCGGTGTAGCCGGGGAAGCCGATGCTGCCGAACGTGGAGCCCACGAAAACCAGCGCGCCAGTGCCTCCCTTCCGGAACCGGGGTACAAAATGCCGGGCCAACAGCATGGCGGAGCGCAAATTGACGTCCAGTTGGGCATCTATCTGCGACACCGTCATATCCTCAAGAGCGGCAAAACGATTCTGGCCGGCACAATGAATTACGCCATCGATATCGGGGTAAGACTCACTCAGCCGGATCAGTTGCTGGTCGAGATCCTCGGCCGCCAGGTCCAGGTGGGCAGTGGCCACCCCCGCCTGATGTGAAAGGTTTTCCGGCTGCCGCGACGCGGTAATCACCCGCGCGCCGGCCGCCTGCAGGGGCTTGACCAGCGCCTGGCCAATCCCCCCCGATGCACCCAGCAACAGAAACGTGCGGTCACGCAGCTTCATGCCCAGGCTCCTTGGTACCGGTTTCCAGGGGAATGTTGTGCAACATGTCGCCATACAACCGGTAAACCATGCGGGCACCCTGAATAATGGCCTGCTGATCGTCCGGGTCGGTGATGTCGTTCATCAGGTTACGGAAGAATTCGAAGTGTTCCTGATCCAGCTCACCATGGGAATACAGGTAGCTGAAGGCTTTGTCCGGCAAGCCCAGCTGCGTCTGGATGGCCTTGCCCAGCGGGGTGGCCAGCTCGATGGAAGTGCCTTCCAGCACCTGCACCATGCCAAAGAAAGTGGCCGGATTGCCCCGCTGGATGGCGTCGTACAGATAGGCCACCATCAGCTCAATACTGGCGTCCGGGCGGCTATTACGCATGGCTTCCCGATCTTCGCCGCAGGCCACCAGGTCGTTCAGGATCCATTCGTCATGGCCATACTCTTCATCGATGTATTCCACCAGGGCCTTGCGGACAAACTCCAGGCGCGCCGGCAACTGCGCACCACAAGCCATCATCAGCGGCACGGTATGTTTGACGTGGTGATACGCCTGGGTAAGAAACCAGGTGTAACCCTCGAGGTTGAAACGACCCTCGCGGATAGCAGTGATCACGGGCGCACTGGTGACGTGGGCACGGGCATCTGCGGTTTCAGATTGCAATTGGTCAAAGAAAGTCATGATCAGGACTCCTGATAGTGGGTATTGCGGGTAGGGGAGGAAGCCGTACGAGACGACGGCACGGCTCCGGAAGCATTCAGGGAAAGGAATAGGGCGTCTGCCATTAACACCGGCAAGTCCGCCTGCAGTCGGTGACGTATCGGCCGGCCATTGGCCGTGACATAGCCCTGCCCGGCCGTCAGCGGTTGATGACGTATGTAGACAGAACTCAATCGGGCGTAATCCGGCAGGCGTTCATTCAGGCGGGCCAGGGCATTATGAACCGCCTCAACGGGGCGGCCACCGGCCATCACCAACAGGGCAAACGGCTGTACTTCGCCATCGCCCAGCACCACGGCCTGCCTTGCACCAACCGCCTGGATCAGTTCACTCTCAAGCCACTCCGGGCTGATATTGCGGCCAAAGCTGGTAATCAGCAGATTCTTGGCCCGGCCATTGACTGAGAGGAACCCGTCGGGGTCGAGTGCCCCGAGGTCCCCGGTGTCCAGCCAGCAGTCATCCTGTTCGGCGACCGGCTCATCCCCCAGGTAGCCCAGATGGGTATTACCCCGAACCAGAATGCGTCGATCCTCATCCACCCGGACCTCAACATGGTTCAGAGGGCGGCCCACGGTACCGACACGAGCCGCGCCGGGCACATTCAGCGCCACCACCGACGCACATTCGGACAGGCCATAGCCCTCGTACAGCGGCAGTTCCACCGCTCCGGCGCGCGCCAGCAGTGCCGGTGACACACGACCACCACCCACGGCCAGGAATCGGAAATCATGGTGTTTCAGTTCGCCCTGTTCGGCCGCGTGAACCAGGGCCATGGCCAATTCCGGCACCAAAATCATGGAATGCGGCTGATGCTGCTGGATGCCAGCCACCAGCTGTTCCAGCGACAAACCACTGCTACCGTTCATTCCCAGACTCTGCAACGGGGCAACGGTGACCGTGGCGCCCATCAGCAGGGGCAGGTATACACCCGCGATGTTCTCAAGCAGGGTGGCCAACGGGAGGATGCAAAGATGTCGCTCAAGTTTGACGTGGTTCAAACGCTCTTTCAGCGCCAGAGTGGTGGCGGTCATCTGACTTACCGACAGACAGACCCCCTTGGGTGTGCCGGTGCTGCCGGAGGTAAACGTAATCTTGGCCGTTTCTTCCGGCATCCGGGCCGGGGCCGGAAAGACTGGCAGGGATTGCAGCCAGACGCCGTGGCCCAGCGCCTGAGCATTCCTGGATAACGAGGCGTCACTGACCAACATGGCTTCCAGCGCCGCCCGTCGGGTCAGATGGTCGATCTGGTTCTGGGCGAAAAACACCGGTACCGGAACGCACACCACATCGGCCAACAGGCACGCCAAGTCCGCCAGCACCCAGGCAACGGAGTTGTCACCGCACAGCCCCACCCGGCGGACACCACGATCTTTCAATTGCTGCGCCAGTTCACCAGCGGCCTGCCACATCTGGCCGTAACTCAGTTCACCATCCGCGCCTTTCAATGCCACCCGGTCCGGATGCTCCCGGACCTGCGCGTGAAGTTGTTGAAAATATTCAGGCAAGGTGGCCATAAACCGCACCTCCGTTGTCCTGGTTGACTGTTGCCGGCGCCACGGGCTGCACCAGTCGAAGCAAGCCGCCATTTTCCAATGCGGCAATGCCATCGGCCACGCGAATGGCCATCACCACCGGCTGGTGCTCGTAGTAACGTCCCCAGCCCGCGCCACCGTCGGCAAGGCGGGCAGGGTCGGCGTTGGCGATCACCTGGGTGGGAATGCCCAGTCGGTGGAAGCTGTTACGAAGTTGATCGGTGCCGGTACAGACCACCCAGCGGAAGCCCGAGTTGTGCAGCCACAGCGACAGGGAGGCAAACAGGTATCGGCTCACGCCCGCTTCAACCCCCGCCAGATGCGCGATCTCAGCAATGTCATTGCGATCCTGACCGGGGGCCGGCATCACGGTTTCCACCGGCGTGGACAGATAATCCTCCAGAAACAGACGCTCCTGACCGGCACTGCGAACACCCACCGCAGCCAGTAACGAGCCCTGGGCCGTGGTCAACGCCAGCAGGCCAGGCACACGCAGAACAGGCTCGGCACCATAGGCCTGCAGGAAGCGTCGGCGAATAAAGGCAGTGGTTTTCGCGGCGGTTTCGGTACCAGCCTGGATTTCACTGAGCCAGCGGCCGGCGCACCGGAACACGGGCGCCACATCCGGGGAGTCTGGTGGGCAATTCACTGAGATCGTCATCGGGTTGGTCATGGCTGCTCTCCAGCAATCGTCGGGGCAAGGCCCTTTGCACATGACTGCCAGATTAGAGAGCCAGGCTTAACCCAGTCTTAAGTCCTGACTAAAAAATTATTAACCCACCCTTAAGGTTTTTGTCACCCGGGATTTAAGGCTTGGTTAAGAAAGCCGTCCTAAAGTGCCTTGCCATTCCCGGACATCGGCCATCAGGACGCAATCTGCCATGAACCTCCCTCCCATTTATCGATCCCGATTGACACGATTGTGTCGATTTCTCACCGGGGGCGGCTTTGCCACCCTGATTCACTGGCTGGTGATGTTCCTGCTCATCGATGCCGGCGTTGACGCCAGGATCGCGACGGCCGCCGGGGCGACGATTGGCCTGGGCACGAATTATCTGGCCCAGCATCGCTACACCTTCCGCTCGGAGTTGCCCCACCGTCTGGCATTTCCACGTTACCTGGCCACATCCAGCGCGGGATGGGCCCTGAACCTGGCGGCGTTTTCAGCGGTGTACGCGACCACAAACGCGCCCCTCGCTTCCCAGGTCACGGCAACGGCGGTAGCGACCATTGCCAATTATTTTCTTGCCGAGAAGTTTGTCTTCCAGAAGGAACAAGCCAATGACATTCACTGATCCGACGCTCAGTATCGTTGTACCGGTGCACAATGAGGCGGACGTTATTCCGACGCTGTTAAAACGCCTCACCCTCGTTTGCCGGAAAGAGAAAATGGCCACTGAACTGCTCTTTGTAGACGATGGCAGTCAGGACAACTCGGTTGCGCTGCTGTTGCAAGCACGTCGATGGTGCCCCGAAATCCGGGTGCTTCAGTTATCGAGGAATTTCGGCAAGGAAGCTGCAGTCACGGCCGGTTTAAGCCACGCCAAAGGCGATGCCGTGATCCTGATCGACGCCGACCTTCAGGATCCGCCCGAACTGATTCCCCAGATGCTGGCCGAGTGGCGCAAAGGCGCCGATGTCGTGCTCATGAAACGACGCTCCCGCGCGGGCGAAAGCTGGTTCAAGAAACTGACCGCCTCCCTGTTCTACCGGCTGATCAACCGCATCAGTGATGCGCCGATACCGGTCGATATCGGTGATTTCCGCCTGATGAGCCGGCGCACCGTCGACGCCCTGAACCAGTTGCCGGAACGGAACCGCTACCTCAAGGGCATGTTCGCCTGGGTTGGCATGCCCACGGTCACTCTGGAGTTTGATCGTGATCCCCGGATGGCGGGGCAAACCAAGTGGAATTACCTGAAGTTGCTGCACCTGGCCATGGAAGGCATCACCTCGTTCTCAACCCGGCCACTGCGCATTGCCCTGGTGCTTGGCTTACTGGCTGCAGGCGCTGGCGGCTTTTTCGGGCTCTGGGAAGTGCTCAAAACACTGGTCGTTGGTGTTTCCACCCCCGGTTATGCCTCCATGATCGCCATCGTCACCTTCCTTTCCGGCGTGCAACTGTTGTGCGTTGGCTTGCTCGGGGAATACGTGGGCCGCATCTACATGGAAACCAAGCAACGCCCGGTGTTTATCCTCGCCGAAGACAGCGACGAGAGAATCCCGGACTTTCAACCAACCCTGCGCGTGGCCGGCAATGACCAGAACCATTAATACCTTACTGGGCCTACTGGCTTTCGTTCTGGTCGTTCGCCTGGGACTAACAGCCTTACTGCCCTTCGCAGATACCACCGAGCCGCGCTATGCGGAAATTGCCCGCATCATGGCGGAGACGGGGGATTGGATTACACCCTGGTTTGACTATGGCGTGCCCTTCTGGGGCAAGCCGCCCCTGTCCTTCTGGACCCAGGCCCTGTCCTTCAAGCTGTTCGGTGTGAATGAGTTCGCCGGCCGCTTGCCCTCGTGGCTGGCCAATGTGGGGATCGTGTACTTGGTTTACGCCACCACCCGCTGGCTGCATGCCTCGCCCGGGTCCGACAGCGCCCGGATCACTGGCCTGTGGGCCGCCATTATTTACAGCACCATGGCCCTGGGTTTCGTCAGTGCCGGCACCGTAATGACCGACTCGTTCCTGGCCCTGGCAACCACACTGGTTATTGCCAGCCTGGTGATCCGGTTACAGGGCGGGACACCGCTCTGGGGTTGGCTCTTCTTTATTGGTCTGGCCCTGGGACTGCTGGCCAAAGGCCCGCTGGTGCTGGTGTTGACGGGGTTGCCGGTTTTCGTCTGGGTTGCCCTGAACCGCCAGTGGCACACCCTTTGGCAGACTCTGCCCTGGGTCCGTGGTACGGCGTTGATGCTCCTGATTGCCTTGCCCTGGTACATACTCGCCGAGCTGAAAACACCCGGTTTTTTCGACTATTTCATCATTGGCGAGCACTTCAAGCGTTTCCTGGTCAGTGGCTGGGAAGGGGATCTCTACGGCAGCGCGCATGATCGTGCCCGGGGTACCATCTGGCTCTATCTTGTGCAAGCCAGCTTCCCATGGGGTTTGATTGCAGCAGCCACTTGGGCATGGTCCCTGCTGGGCAAGCAGTCCAGCGACGATATCTGGCACACACAGTACCCCGGGCTGACAACGATGTTGATAGCCGCCGCTCTAACTCCAGCCGTCTTCTTCACCTTTTCGGGCAATGTTCTGTGGACTTACATCCTGCCCGGTTTGCCATTTCTAGCTATACTGACCGCCGGCTTGCTCCAACGCAACGGAAAACCATCGCTAACAAAATTTGCCTTGGCATCATCGCTGGCCATTCCGATTTTAGGCACCGCAGCCGGCGCCTGGTTCGCCGTGAACCCCGGCCAGCTGAAAACCGAAAGGGAACTGGTACAACGAATCGACGCCATGCCTGAATATTCCCCAGCGGATCTGTTCTATCTCGATGAGGCGCCATTTTCGGCAAGGTTCTATACTCAGGGCCAAGTTAATACTGTCGATAGCAAGATTCTCAAGAGCCAGATAGCATCCGACTATTGGGCCAAAGGCAAATTATTTGCAGAAATGAAAGGCGGACAGTCGGTGATTAAACAACTGGCCCCCTCCGCCAAGCTAATCGACAGCAGCAGACGTTACAGGGTATACCAGGTAGCACCAGTCGCTAATCAATTCCCAGATGTGAAAACCGCTCCAAAGGGGCAATAAGAAGCCCGAAATTATCTAAAATTCGAGACCAACCATTTGCCCTGAGACGGAAACCTCTTCATGCGAATATTATTGGTAGAAGACGATCACCCCCTCGCCCAAACCATGCTCGACATGCTGCGGGAGGATCAGAACACCGTCGACTGGCTGGATGACGGCCAACAGGCGGTCAACGCCATCATCGAAGAGCCGTTTGACCTGGTTATCCTGGATCTGACATTACCCCGACTGGATGGCCTGGAGGTGGTCCGACAGGCCCGGAACCAGGGATCCCAGACGCCCATCATCATTCTCACCGCCCGCTCGGAGCTGGGAGAAAAACTGCAGGGCCTGGACGCGGGTGCGGACGACTACCTCACCAAGCCCTTTGCCATGGCCGAACTGAAGGCTCGGATTCGGGCCATCACCCGCCGGGGCACCAGCGGTCGCTCCCTGGCCGGGCTACAAGTGGGCCGCCTGACGCTGAACACCGACACAGGACAGCTAATTCTGGATGATCAGGCCACTACCCTGCCACGCAGTGAGTTCCAGATACTCCAATACCTCATGCGCCACCCGGACCAGGTGGCCACTCGCCGCCGGCTGGAAGAGCAACTGTATGGCTGGGAAGCCGGCGCCGAGAGCAATGCCCTGGAAGTGCACATCCATCACCTTCGCCGACGGGTTGGGAAAAGCACCATCCGAACGGTTCGTGGGGTCGGCTACCTCCTCGATAGTCAGGCCGCCGAGGCTGCGCTATGTCACTGACCCGCACGCTGATACTACTGGTTACCTCGGCGGTGCTGCTGATCGCCACGGCGGCTGCCGGCTGGAGTTACGTGGAAAGCAACCACGAACTGGAAGAGCTGTTTGACGCTCAACTAGCCCAGAGCACCCGCATTGTTCAGGGCGTGGTGCGACAGTTGGTGGATACCCAGTCCATGGGCCAGCTGTCGTCGACACTGCGGGGCACCCTGCAGCTTTACGATACCGGCCTGCCCGACCCCGTCGCTGATGGCGAGGAAGAGGAAGTCACCTCCAGCCCGCTTGGCCACAAATATGAAAAGAAGCTGGCATTTGAGGTCTGGACCTCCGAGGGCAAGCCGCTACTGGATACCCTGAAAGCGGACGACAGCGAAGGCCTTGAGCCAGGCTATACCTGGGCGGAATCCACGGGCTACCGCTGGCGTACCTTTACTCTTCGCGATCCGGAAACCGGATTCTGGATACGCACCGCCCAGCGGGAAGACATTCGCCAGGAACTGAGCGAAGAGCTTGCCCTCGGCAACATCCTACCCTTGCTCCTGGCACTGCCATTACTGGCCCTGGCGGTCATTGCCGCGACCCAGTTGAGTTTCAGGCCCTTGCGACGGCTCGAAGCCCCGGTGCGTGACATGGCCCCGGAGCATATTCACCCACTGGATGCCCGCCAAGCCCCCAAAGAAGTGGCGGGGCTGGTTCAGGCAGTGAATGGTCTGCTCAAGCGCCTGAACCTGGCGCTGGAACGTGAACGACGCTTTTCCGCCGATGCCGCCCATGAGTTGCGCACGCCTCTGGCCGTGTTGCGGCTAAACCTGGAGAAGGCCTTCGCGGATAATCCCGAGCAATTCCACAACCTGACCCAGGCGGTAGACCGCATGGTGCACCTGGTTGAGCAGATGCTGTTGCTGAGCCGGGTGGACGCGGGAACGGATTTCACCCCGGATCAACACAATCTGTCGGCACTGATCGAACAGAGCATCGCGGATGTCGTACCGCTGGCGCTGAAGAAAAACATCGAACCCATTCTGGAAGACAACACCAAAGGACAGGCGATGGTGCCTTGCCACAGCGCCCTGACCAATACCCTGATGCGTTCGCTGCTGGCCAACGCCATCCAGTACAGCCCTGAAAATACGATCGTCACCACCACTCTGTCAGCAGAGGATGAGGGGTATTCGATTACCGTTTGCGACCAAGGGCCCGGCATTCCCGAAACGGAGCGGGAACGGGCACTGAGCCGTTTTGTCCGGCTCGACCAGCGTGTTGGCGGAGGCGCCGGCCTGGGCCTGGCCATTGCCCGCCGGATTGCCGAACTGCACGGCGGCCAGTTATCGCTGGCCGGCCGGGCCGACGGACAATCGGGACTGTGTGTGCGTATCTGGCTACCCGCAGCCCGAACCAGTTCTCACTGATTCCTGACGTTACTGAGCTGCCACTTACGCTTTTTCTGTCGTCTCCCGGGGCAGACTAACGGTCACTCGAAGCCCTTTACCGTGGGGACCGGCTGCCAGCTCGATATCACCGCCCATGCCCCGGATGAGCGTGCGGGCGATCGCCAGGCCGAGGCCGGCACCGCCGGTATCCCGGCTGCGGGACTGTTCCAGGCGGTAGAACGGCTGGAACACCCGCTCGTATTCAGAGGCCGGGATACCCGGTCCCTCGTCGGTGATGGTGACGATGGCTTCCTGGTCCGTGGCCTGCAACACCACCTGGGCATGCTGGCCATAGTTCACCGCGTTCTCAATCAGGTTGCGAAGCGCACGCCTGATCGCTTCCGGCTGCCCTTGCAGGACACACCTGGGACTCTCTTCCAGGTCAACGGCCAGGCCGATTTCCTGAAGATCCCCGCACAGGCTGTCCAGCAGTGATGCCAGATCGTACTTGCGGTACTGCTCGGTGGCGCTACCGCGAATGAAATCCAGCGTGGCCTCGGCCAGTTGCTGCATCTCCTGGAGCGATGCCAGCAAGCGGTCTTTGTCTTCGCCCTCCGGCAACAGTTCCACCCGCAGCCGCATGGAGGTGATCGGCGTTCTCAGGTCATGGGCCAGTGCTGCCAGCAAGCGGGCCCGATCATCATGGGCCTTGCTGACCTGGTGCTGCATCTGATTAAAAGCGCGGATCACCTCACGAATGTCCTCCGGCCCCCGCTCCAATATCTCCACTTTCTCGCCACGCCCAAAGGCCTGGGCAGCACGACTCAGCTCGTTCACTGGCTGGAGAATTCGACGGATTGCCAGCAACAGGCTCAGCACCAATAGCACGGCGGTAATGCCAACACTGGTGAGAGTGGCTTTCAGCCAAAGCCAGGAAGGCGCCGGCGGCTGGGCGCGGGCGTTGAACCACTCCCCGGAGGACAATGGCAGTGATACGGTAAGAATGGGCGGACACTCATGGCGTTCATCGTGATGCTCACGCGCCTCATCATGATCCTCATCGTGGTCACGATCATCATCACGGCGCTCATCGCTATCAGAACGGTAACGATCAGGAAGACACTCTTCCTCCTCCGCGGCCATGGCCGCCCGCACCCCGTTGTCGGGCAAATCAAATTCCTGGGCCAGACGCCGGGCCATGACCGAGTCGCCATCCGCCGACAGGAAGGGCGTGGCATCGATGGACAGTTGCAAGGTAGGGCTGGACAGCGCCCGCAGCACACGCTCCTGTCGCTCCGGATCCGTGGTATCCATAAGGGTATAGGCATCGGCGACCCGCTGCAGCACATGCTCCAGGCTGGCACTGCGCAAGGCGCCCTGGCGTTCACCCGCGAGTATCGCAATGGTGATCACCTGCGCCACCAGCAGCACAAGGATCAGCAACAGGGCCAGCTGTCCGGCTGCTCGCCGGGGCCAGAATCTCATAAAGGCGCCTCTTCAACGTCGGCAATCCATTGATAGCCGCCGCCCCAGATGGTTTTGATCAGTCGGGGATGGCGAGGGTCCGGGTCCATTTTCCGGCGCAGACGGCTAACGTGATTATCAATGCTGCGGTCAAACGCATCGGCTTCCCGGCCCAGGGTCAGATCCATCAACTGATCCCGGGACAGCACCCGCCCGGCATGTTCCAGAAACGCCAACAGCAGTTTGTATTCCGCCGTGCTGAGTGACACCTCCACACCGTCCGGATCGGTCAACTGGTGACGATCAACATTCAATTGCCAACCCTCAAAGTGCAGGCACTGGCCAGCCATCGAACTTCGCTGGGGTGGTAGGGCACTGGCACGACGCAACACGGCCCGAATTCGCGCCAGCAATTCCCGGGGGTTGAACGGCTTGGTCAGGTAATCATCGGCGCCCATTTCCAGGCCCACAATCCGGTCCGTCTCCTCGCTCATGGCCGTTAACAGAATCACCGGCAGTTCGGTGTGTTCGCGCAGGTAACGGCACAGGGTGAGGCCGTCGTCGCCCGGCATCATGATGTCCAGTACGACCAGGTCGACCGTGTGATCCCTTAACTGACGCTTCATGGCATCACCGCCATCGGCCAGCAACACGCGCAAGCCATGTTCCTGCAGATAACGACCCACCAGGTCGCGAATATCGCGGTGATCATCGACCACCAGAATTGTGGAAGAAGCGTTCACGGATAACTCCATCTCTGTACCGGTGCCCCGATTATAGGGAACTGGACTCGCGACTTGGGAATAAGGTTGTCAAAAAATATCGCATCGCCGCACCCCTGAGACAATTTGCGACAAAGTCGCCGAGGACCGGAGACATTTCTGCGACGTTTCGCTGTTTCAATACTCCTCAACCGGCGATGTCACCCCATCCCGGTCCAATGGGTTCAAAGCACAAGGAGTTTTACATGAAAAAAACCACGACGATTGCGGCCCTGTCCGCGGCGGCGCTACTGAGTACCGCACCATTGCTGGTATCCGCGGACAACGATAACGACAAGGATGATGGTCAGCGCTCGGAGTACCGCCACAAAGGCAGTGCCATGAACGCGGATTTGAAGCAGTACAGCTCCGAGGAAATGCGCATCATGGCCTACGGTCAGGCCCTGCGTCGATTTGGCCCGGGTGTCACTGTGTCGGTGGACGAAACCGAAGAAGGCACCTATCTAGTGCAGCTTCGCGACGCTGAAGACAACCTGATGCGTGAACAGGAGTTCAATCGCTACGGCGCTCCGGTTCGTGGCGGTCGCCGGGATTGACACTTAGACTCACAGGCGGGGTTGGGGGAATACCCCGCCTGTGATCAAGGAGATTGATGATGACAATGATGGATACGGAAAACCGGTACGGGGCTGTGGCCCGGGCACTGCACTGGAGCATGGCTGTTTTGCTGCTGATCATGCTGGCCAGTGAAGTGTGGTTCGAGGCACTGGAACACAGCGTATCGGAACGGTCACTGATGGGCCTGCACCAGAGCCTGGGGCTGACCCTGTTTGCCCTGGTACTGTTCCGGGGCCTGTGGCGCTGGCTGAACCGCTCACGGGTACAACCACCAGCACAGTGGGCCATGATGGCACGACTGGGGCACCTGGCACTGTACGCCCTGATGATCCTGATGCCGCTCACCGGCCTGGCCACCTCCCTGGGCGAAGGGGAAAGCGTCACCTTCTTTGGCTGGACCCTGTTCGGTTACGGCCCGGAAATCGAATGGCTGGAAGACAGCGGCGAAGACCTGCACGAAGCACTGGCCAATGCCCTCTGGGTGATGATCGGCCTGCACGTGGCTGCCGCCCTGGCACACCAGTACATGCTGGGCGATCGCATCATGAAGCGCATGGCCTGACCCTGGAAGCTGCAACAGCCTGAACTGACGGCATTCATCACCGCCTCTCAATCGGTACAATGGGCGTTTTCAACGATTTCCGGAGACGCCCATGCCCACCGAGCCCAGCTTTAAACGCGAATGGCAGGCCTTCTGGCTGGCCGTGGGCTTTCTCACCCGCATCCCCATGCTCGCCCGCATCGACTACTCCCAGCGCCTGATGAACCAGAGCAGCCTGTATTTTCCCCTGGTGGGCCTGCTGCTGGGCGTCATCTACCTGTGCGTGTACAGCCTGCTGTGCCTGGCCTTCAGCCCGCTGGTGTCGATCATCCTGGTGGTGATCGTGCACCTGTTCCTCACCGGCGCCTTCCACGAAGACGGCCTGGCCGACAGCGTGGATGCCCTGGGCGGGGGCTACACCGTGGAAAAACGCCTGGCGATCATGAAAGACAGCCGCATCGGCACCTACGGCACCGTGACCCTGGTGATGGCGCTGCTGCTGAAAGTGGCCCTGCTGGTGGAAGCCGACCACCTCTGGCTGGCACTGCTCGCCGCCCCGGCGGTCGCGCGGCTCACGCCCTTGCTGCTGATGGCCACGCTCAACTACGTAACCGACCCGGACAAAAGCAAATCCAAACCGGTGGCGGACGGCTTCTCCACCGCCCGGCTGCTGGCCGCCGTTGGTTTTGTCATGGTACTCACCGGCACCCTGTCATTTTGGCAGCCGTTCCTGATTACCGGCACGTTGGCGGCGGTGCTGCTGGTGGCGCTTTGCTGGGGCGCGTATCTCAAGCGCCAGTTGGGTGGCTATACCGGCGATGCGTTGGGGGCCAGTGTGGTATTAAGCGAGCTAGTACTTTTGTTGTTTCTTTGAATGCAAACTCGATAACCTGCTCGGCAGTTTTGGGGAAGTCTTTCCAAAACCGTGCGGAGCCATGGGTGAAGAGCGAAAAGCTCTTCACGGGCTGGCCATGGATGGCCTGCCCAGGACCTTCAGCGCGACGCAGGAGCAATAAGCGCTGAAGGGCGGAGCTCGAGCGCTACAGGGATGTATTCACAGCGTGTTTTGGAAAGACCTACCCCAAGCCGTCGAACTCCATAACAAAGGCTCAGTTATCCACCGTAAAAGAAACAATCCGTGAAAGGTGACTGAACGGCAGGCCGGTTTCCTCGTGCCACTGGTTGAACGCCGCCTGCACCTGCTTCAACCCCTTCTGGCTGGTGGGGGAAGCATCCAGAATCTCCGCCCGGGTCAGGGCCGTGACCACATCCCGGGACAGGATAAAACCATCCCAGCCCACGCGGCGCAGGAAATACTGGGCGGAATTGCCACCCAATCGGCAGCCATTGCGCTTCAAATACAACAGCAACCCGGCCTGATCGGTGCTGGGCCAGTCCGCCAGGAAACGGCCGAAGCTGCCGTGATCACTCACCACATCCATGATCATCCGGGCATTCTCCGGCACCGTGCGAATTTTCTGCAGGTTGCGCACGATGCGCTCGTCCTTCGCCAGCTCCTCCAGTACCTCCGGCGGTACCTGCTGCCAGTAGGCGGGCACGAAGCCCTCAAAGGCCGCCTCGAAGTCCGCCCACTTGTTCTCGATCACCCGCCAGACAAAACCCGCCTTGAAGATACAGCGGGTCATCTCGGAGAGGTAACGGTCGTCGCTGACGTCCGCCAGTCGGCTTTTATCCAGCACCGGTGGTAGCAGAGCCTGCAAGGCGGCTTCACCGCCTTTGCGCATCAGTGCCTGGTCGTAAAACGCTGAAAAACTCATAACGCGTCCTGAAAGGTCCCAATTTGGGGCTTATCGTACCCGGATTGGGGCCGGTAACGCCAAAGCCATCAGCCGGAGTGCTTTCCGCGATCTTTCAGTTGCTGCGCCAGGTCCGGGTTTTCCAGGGGCCGGGCCCACCGGTTGCCATGCACCAGCTCCTCCAGGGGTAGCCGCGACCGCCAGCCCTTAGCCTGCAACTCCGGCTGGTCCAGGAATTCACTGACATACCCCAGGCACAGATAAGCCAGCGGGTAAACGTGTTCGGGTAACTGCAGGATTTCCGACAGCCGCTCCTGACTGAGGATACTCACCCAGCCCACGCCGATGTTTTCCGCCCGGGCTGCCAGCCACAGGTTCTGGACCGCCAGGCAGGTACTGAACAGATCCATCTCCACAATGGAGTTGCGACCCAGAACATTCGGCCCGCCCCGGCTGCGGTCGCAGGTGATGCACAGGTTGATGGGGCTGTCGAGGATGCCCTGCAGTTTCAGGCTCTGGTAACGCTCCTTGCGCTCGCCCTGGTAGTTCGTTGCAGCCCGGCCGTTTTCCTCATTGAAACTGTCCAGTACCCGTTGGCGCACATCCACGCTGTCGATCACAATGAAATCCCAGGGCTGCATGAAACCCACCGAGGGCGCGTGGTGGGCGGCTTCCAGTAGCCGGGCCAGCACCTCGTCGGGAATGGCGTCGGGCAGGAATTGCGAGCGCACGTCCCGGCGTTCGAAGATGGCCCGGTACAGGCCTTCGCGCTGAGCCTCGGTAAAGGACTGGTCGTGATCGGTCATAAGCCCAATAACCTTTTCAGTGCGTTGGTATCCAGACACTGCTCGACCTGATCGGCCAGGCGGTCAAGCTGTTGCAGCCGGTGGGCCTGGTAATCCACCGAGCGGGCCCTGTCGGTTTTCAGCCCCGCCCAGCGAAGA
>Ga0208561_100061_pt1 | contig 32033 bp, 32 predicted proteins | sample Shrwel1BS1Day9_FD_187536 | JGI IMG/M metagenome (GOLD analysis project Ga0208561, IMG submission 187536) | Subsurface microbial communities from deep shales in Ohio, USA - Utica-3 well 1 S-1-Day9 (SPAdes) (version 2) ... | reverse complement strand
GGATGTATTATTGCGAAATCCTTAGCTTGATAACGTAGCAGGCGGTTGGGAGAGCGTAAACCTGCACCCCCGGCTTCTGAACGGCCCGTAATCTGAAGGGAGTAACGGGATGCCGGGGTGAGCAGGTTAAAGGAGTCAGCTTCGCAGGTCGGCGTCTTTCAGCCGCAGTTCGTATTCGCTGCCGTCCGGTTCCACCTGGCGAAGGCGAACCAGCAGGTAGTCCTGAGAGGGGGTGAACCACATCAGGGTTTTACGCTTGGAGTCGCTGTCCCGCACTTTTTCGGCCTTGAGAGTGTCCAGGGTGTGCCCGTTCAGCCGGAGTTGCTCGTTCTCAAGGACGGCAAAGCGCTCTTCGTCGTAGTCGCCTTTATCGATCACCGGGTAGGCCATCTCCCGTTTGCCGGCCTTCATGTCCTGACGCAGCTGCATCTGGTAGCCCAACGGGTCCAGGGCGCCTTTCTTCAGCTTCAGTTCAAACGGCTCGCCCCGGTAGTGGCCGGTTGCCAGACCAGCTTGCCAGTCGAAGTCGATGGCCTGCTTTCGGTCCGAGATCATCAGTCCGGATAGCTCATACCGATACCGTAAGGGCACCACCTGACCGTCGTTCCAGCGAAAAACCAGCGATTCGTTGATGTCGGCGATGAAGGAGTCCACTTCGGTGCGGTACAGCCATGTGCCGTTATCCTGGCGGCTCAGTTCGCGCTTGCCGGCACCATTGAGCTTGATGCCCTTGGACATGGAGGCCGAATAAGTGGCGGAAAAGGGTGTCAGGGCAGGAGCGGCCTGAGTCTCAACCTTGGCCTCGGGCTCGGCGCCAGAGCTTGCTTCGGCCGGGTTGGCAGTGGCGCCCAGGCTAAAGAGGGCGCCCGCCGTAAGGGTTGCAAGTAGCGGAGCGAAATTCCGGTGTGTCATCCAGTAGCCTCGTAGATTGTCGATAGGTAGCTGACGACAGTCTAACGTCTCCAGAGCCTTGGCTGGATGACAATCCGTTCAGCCGTCGGTGAGTCTCATGGGTTGGGACAGAGGCTCGCCGTCAAACAGGACCGAGTGTGCGCCCAACTGGATACGGCCTTCGCAGAACCAGCTGACAACGATGGGGTAAAGCAGGTGCTCCTTCTTTTGCACCCGCTCGGCCAGGGTTTCGGGGGTGTCGTCCGGTTTCACTTTTACATCCGCCTGGGCGATCACCGGGCCGCCATCCAGTTCTTCGGTCACGAAGTGCACCGACACGCCGTGCAGTTTGTCGCCGGCTTCCAGCACCCGCTGGTGCGTGTTCAGCCCGGTGTAGGCCGGCAGCAGGGAGGGGTGGATGTTCAGCATCTTGCCCCGGAAGGCCTGCACGAAATCATCGGTCAGGATGCGCATGAACCCGGCCAGGACAATCAGGTCCGGGTTATAGCGGCGCAGTTCCGCCATCAGGGCGCCGTCGAATTCCTCCCGGGAGCCATAGTCCTTGTGGTTCACCACAAACGTCGGGATATTGGCCTGGGCGGCACGCTCCAGCGCAAAGGCGCCGGGTTTGTTGCAGCCCACGGCAATGATTTCACCGGGGTAATCCCGCTCGCGGCTGGCATCAATCAACGCCTGAAGATTGGAGCCACTGCCGGAGGCAAGAACAACGATGGATGGGCGTGGAGCTGGATCTGCCTTCATGCCTTCAACAACCCCGGTGCATAGCGAACTTCGGCGGCCTGGTCGGCGTTGTCAGCGGCTTCCAGTGCGCCCACCTGCCAGACGGTTTCACCCAGGGCGTTGAGCGTGTCGATGGCCAGCTGCTTTTGCTCGGCCGGCACGCACACGATCATGCCAATACCGCAGTTGAAGGTGCGGTACATTTCCTCGCGTGCCACGCCACCGGCTTCCTGCAGCCACTGGAACACCGGAGGCAGTTCCCAGCTTTCAGTATCGATCGCGGCGACCACGCCATTCGGCAATACCCGGGGAATGTTTTCCGGCAGACCACCACCGGTGATGTGGGACAGTGCCCGGACGTCCACTTCGCGAATGAGTTGAAGCAGGTTTTTCACGTAAATGCGGGTGGGGGCCATCAGGGCATCGGCCAGGGTTTTATCACCCATGGGCTGCCCAAGGTCTGCCTTGCTCACTTCGATGATCTTGCGGATCAGTGAGTAGCCGTTGGAATGGGGGCCGGAAGAGCCCAGCGCCAGCAGTACGTCACCGGCCTGGGCGCGGTTGCCGTCAATGATCTGTTCGCGTTCGGCCACGCCCACGCAAAAGCCGGCAAGATCATAGTCGTCGCCTTCGTACATGCCTGGCATTTCGGCGGTCTCACCACCCACCAGGGCACAGCCCGAGAGCTCACAGCCCTTACCAATACCTTCCACCACCTGGGCAGCGACATCCACGTTGAGCTTGCCGGTGGCGTAGTAGTCCAGGAAGAACAGAGGCTCGGCGCCACCGACCACCAGGTCATTCACGCACATGGCCACCAGGTCGATGCCAATGCTGTCGTGCTTGTCCAGCTGCATGGCCAGGCGCAGCTTGGTGCCCACGCCGTCGGTGCCGGAAACCAGGACCGGCTCTTTGTAGCCGGCGGGGATGGAGACCATGGCACCAAAACCGCCAAGGCCGCCGAGCACTTCCGGGCGGCGGGTGCGTGCTGCGGTATTCTTGATGCGGTCCACCAGATCGTTGCCGGCGTCGATGTCCACGCCGGCATCGCGATAGGTCAGGGAGGGCTTTTGTTCGCTCATGAAAGATTCAACCGTTGGCCTGTGATTCAGGCCGCGGATTTTAGCAGGTGGACACGGGCGCTTGCTACTCTAGCCTTCGGTGATGGTGTATCCTGTGCGCGATTCATCGCAACGGCAGGGTGTTACATGACTGAATCAGGACGAAAAGGTATGGGCAGTGTGATCAGCCGGGCGCTGAGTGCAGTCATTGTGGCCAGCTGTCTGCTGGTGGCCGGAACTGCCCAGGCGGTCACCGTCTCGGGGCTATATAGCGCCGATGTGGCCGTGGAAAATTCCAGCGAAGAGGCTCTGCAGGCTGGTTACCGGCAAGGGCTGCGTCAGGTGATGGTGCGGGTTTCCGGCAGCCGTGAGGTATTGAACCTTGAGGGCGTGGAGTCTGTTCTCGAGAACGCCGAGCCGTTGCTGCAATCCTACGAACTGACCCGTGACGAGGATCAGGATCGCCTGCAGATGACGTTCGGTGCCGTAGGGGTGAACAAGGCCCTGGCGTCCATTGATGCCCCTGTGTGGGGGGCTAACCGCCCGCTGACCCTGGCGTGGATTGCCGTGCAGGATGGTGGTCGCCGGTACCTGATCACCACTCCGGCACAAACCGATGTTGCAGCGGGCTGGCGGGGTAACCTGGTTGCCGCTGCGGCCGACCGGGGCCTGCCGCTCGCTTTCCCGGAGCGCTCGTTTGCTGGTAACCGGGGTATCCTCTCAGATCTCTGGGGTCAGTTTGATGAGCGCATTGTGGAAGCGTCTGATGGACAGAACCGGGATGCCTTGGCATTGGTACGTATTCGGCGCTCCGGCAGTGAATGGCGCGCGGACTGGACCTTTGAGGGCACCGCCATGGATAGCCAGAGCCAATCAGTTAGCGCAGCCACGCCATGGGCGCTGGCTGAAGCGCTGGTTAACCAGTGGGCAGAAGGGTTCGCCAGCCGTTACGCCGTCGCGGCCAGCGAGGTTGGTGAATCCCCCAAGGTGGATATCGTGCTGGAAGGCGTTTCGAACCTGGCCGATTATGGCGGTGTAACCAAGGCCCTGAAGGGCTTTACGCCGGTGCACTCCGTTGAAGCCGGTCGGGTGCGCGGTGATCGCTTGACGGTGCAGGTGGCTTTCTCCGGTGAGCTGGACCAGCTTAAGCAGTATGTGGCCCTGGACCCAAGGTTTGTGGCCATGGAGCAACCCAGCCAGCCGGAGAAACCGGTGGAGCAGGGCAGCCAGGAAAGCAGCGGTCCAGAGCAGACTGGGTCTGGTGACGAGACCCCAAACTCTGTTGCTTACCAGCCGTTGAATACCGGTGATGAGAAAGACGCCGAACAGGCTTTCGAGTCTCTGTATCAGGTGCTCTATTATCGCTGGCAACCAACCAGCATTGTGGGTAGTGATTCGGATGGCTGAGGGGAAGTCCAAACCTCAGGGAGCAATGAACGCCTCCCAGATGGCACTGGGCGTCAAGCTGCGTGACGACGCCCGTTTTGACAATTTCCACGGCAGCCGCAACCAGGAAGTGGCCCACCGGCTGGAGCAGGTGGTGACCAATCCCGGTGGTCTGCCCGTGGTCGTGATCTGCGGCGATTCAGACACTGGTAAGAGCCATCTGCTGCAGGCCGTGTGTCACCGGGCGGATCAGCTTGGTCAGTCCGCTGTCTGTATCAGCATTGAGGAATTGCTGCCGTTCGGTCCCGAGGCCCTGGCTGGTCTGGATAGTCACCAGGTCGTGTGTCTTGACGACCTTGAGCGGGTAGCGGGAGATCCTGACTGGGAAGAAGCGGTTTTTCACTTATACAATCGCATCCTTGACCGGAATGGCTTGCTGGTGGTTTCCATGGCCGATGTCCCCGGCGCTTTCCCGTTTGGGCTGGCGGACCTGGGGTCGCGGCTCGCCCACGGCCTGTTATTGCAGTTGCGGGTTTACCGTGACGAAGACCGGATGCGCATTCTTGTGGCGCGCGCAGAACAGCGCGGTATGGTGCTGTCCGATGATGTCGCGGGTTTCATCATGCGCCGGGCACCACGCCGTCTCGGCGAGCTGCTGGCGATGCTGAACACTTTGGATGAAAATTCGCTGCAGGCCCAGCGCCGCCTGACCATTCCTTTCGTAAAAAGTGTTATGGCCTGGTAGGTCGCGGCCTTCACGTTCATTGTTTTTGAGTTTAGGTATGTCTGAGCAAAAGCCCCATCTCGACCGGGTAACCGACGGTCTCCTGCAAATTGAAATCGAACTCCGCGAGCTGGATCTCTGGGAGCATGAGCCCCTGCCGGACGAGGCGTTTCAGAGCACCCAGCCGTTTTGCCTGGACACGATGGCGTTTACCCAGTGGCTGCAGTTTGTGTTCCTGGATCGTATGAAAATGCTCGTTGAGACTGATCGGCCACTGCCGGCCGTATCCGGTATTGCGCCCATGGCTGAAGAGCATTTTCGTGCCAGGGAAGAATCCGGTGACAGGCTGATTCGGGCGCTTGAGGAAATGGATCGTTTATTGTCTGGTGCCACATAGTCGCACCGGCGGGGAGGTCTTTCCAAAACACGCTGTAAAGACATCCCTGTCCCGCTCGAGCTCCGCCATCCATGGCTCCGCACGGTTCTGGAAAGACCTCCCCGCCGGTGCTCCAGGCCAGGGCGTTAGATCAAACGCATCGACAAATCCACCGCCTTGACGCTCTTGGTCAGGTTGCCGATGGAAATGTAGTCCACGCCGGTCTCAGCGATGGGCACCAGGGTCTGATCGTTAATTCCCCCGGACGCTTCCAGCTTTGCCTTGCCCGCGTTCATGGCAACCGCCTGCTTCATGTCTTCCAGTGAAAACTCATCCAGCATGATGATGTCGGCACCCGCCTGTAGGGCCTCTGCCAGTTCCTCGAGGTTTTCCGTTTCCACCTCCACCGGTTTTCCCGGCGCCACCCGATGGGCTTCGGCAATGGCGTTGGTAATGGAACCGCAGGCGGCAATGTGGTTCTCCTTGATCAGGAATGCATCCCAGAGCCCCACGCGATGATTGTCACAACCGCCGCAAGTAACGGCGTACTTCTGCGCCAGACGTAGCCCCGGCAGGGTCTTGCGGGTATCCAGCAGGCGTACATTGGTGTGGGCTACCCGTGCCGCATAGCCTGCACAGCGGGTGGCGACACCGGAGAGGGTCTGCAGCCAGTTCAGGGCAGCGCGCTCGGCGGTCAGCAGTGACCTTGCCGGCCCTTCCATGCGGAACAGTACGTCATTCCTGGTGATCTCATCACCGTCCTCAAAAAACCATTCCAGCCGCACGCTCGGGTCCACCTGGCGGAACACTTCCTCTGCCCAGGCTTTTCCGGCCAGGCGGGAGTTGTCCCGGGTGATCACGCGTCCCTTGGCGATTTTGTCGGCGGGTATCAGCAAAGCAGTGATGTCGCCATCGCCAATGTCTTCGCGAAGACTCTGGGCAACGTTTTCAATGCGGGCCTGGCGAAGCAGTTCAGGGGTGATCATGGTGGTTTCCCAAAAATCGAAGAAATAGGCGTGTTTAGCAAAGCTGGCAATTCTACCGCCGGTGTGTGAATTCGCAAAACGCTATGCCCGGCCATTGCTAAACTGTGAACAGTGTCTCTCTTACACAAATGGTGACAAAACCTGACACAAGATGACGCGGCCAGGTCATAAGATAGCCAATATATAAATTGCTCAAATTCGGAGCAGGATCATGGCACACGATAGCAACGTCGTCCGTTTTTCTGGCCAGAGCCCGATGGACCGGTTTTCGATGCCGACGGAGCTGGTGCGGCTTCGGGACAAATCCGGGCAGGCGCTCAAACAGGTACTGGCGCGCTTTTTTGAACAGTCCGACGACCACCTGTTCGCGTTGGCGGACCGGGCTGGCTCCAATCAGGATCAGACCGCTTATTTCGATGCCATGCGCGAGCTGCGGATGCGGCGCAAGTCCATGACCGTGTCCATGCTGCAGTACATCAGTGAAGCCTTCAACGATCTGGGGCGTTTCAAGCCCGCAAGTTCTCAAGCCTCGCTGGAAAAAATAGACCAGGACTCCCTCGGGCTGGTGGACCATGCCGAGCTGGAGCAGCAGGTCGCCATCGATAACCTCACCACTCGGCTGCGCAACAGTTATCAGGAACCGGTGCGCCTCTTGGCTGCCCGGATTCGTCACCTGGTCCCGGAGCTGAAACTGAGCGATGAGCAAATGCCGCTCAGTCCGGAAGTTATCTGTGCGGCAATTGGCGAGGCCTGTGCTGATCTGGACATTGATATCCGCGCCAAGCTGGTGGTACTGAAGCTGTTCGAGCGGTTAATGGTCGATAAGCTCGAGGCGTTCTACCAGGACTGCAATCGGGTGCTCATCGCTGATGGCGTGTTGCCGGACATGAAGCGTCCACCGGTGGAAGGCGAAGCAGTCAAGGCACCGAAAAGTGCTTCCGCGCCCGAGCAGCCGGCCGACAATGTCCCCACGGCACCAGGCGGTACCCGCGGCTCGGCCACCTTCCACGAATTAAGTGCCTTGCTGCACCAGGGGCAGGGTGCCTCTGCCGTGCCTACCGGGCAGCCGACCGGTCGTGTGCTGGAAACGCAACAGTTGATGGGGCAGTTGGACAAGCTGCAGGTTGCCGCCCGGACCCCGGCCAATGACGAAATTGTACCGCTACGCGAGCAGTTGCAGCCGTTGCTGCAGGCGGCCGAAGGTGCCAACGCGTCGGTCGCCCAGGCCGATGGCGATGTGATCAATCTGGTGGCCATGCTGTTTGACTTCATCCTGGAAGATCGACAGTTGCACCCGGTTATGAAAGCCCTGATCAGTCGCTTGCAGATTCCCGTTCTGAAAGTGGCGCTCAATGACCGCAACTTTTTCAATCGTGGTGGCCATCCGGTTCGCAAACTGCTGAATGAACTTGCGCTGGCCGCCATTGGCTGGAGCGAGAAGCGGCCGGGGCTGCGTGATCCCCTGCGCGAAAAAATGGAGGAAGTGGTTGGCCGCATCCTGGATGAATATACCTCCGGCACAGAACTCTTCGAGGAGCTGCTGGAGGATTTCGGCCATTTCATGGACCTGGACCGTCGCCGCCGTGAACTGGTGGAGCAGCGTCTGAGGGATGCCGAGGAAGGTCGGGCCAAGCAGGAGCGCGCCAGCCAACTGGCCACGGAGACTATCCAGGCGCAGGTGGCCGGCCGTGATATCCCCGAGCCCGTTGAGCAGGCCTTGTACGAGCCGTGGATGCGGTACCTGCAATGGGTGATCCTGCGCCGGGGTGAGGGCAGTGAGCAGTGGCAACAGGCCTGCGACGTCACCGCGCGGCTGGTCTGGAGCGTGGACCCGGCACCGGTCACTGATACTACCCGTACCGAGCTCCTGCGGGCGATTCCCCAGGTGGTGGACGATGTGCGTAGGGCTTTGCAGGAAATCTCCTGGGATCCGTTTGCCACCGACACGGTTATCCGGGATCTGGAACTGGCCCATGTGGATGTATTCCAGAAACTGGTCACTGCACCCGTCAATAAAGCCGCTCCACAGCCGCCGGCGGAACCAGCGCCTTCTGCAATGGAAGACCAACCGGCTGCGCCAGTGGTGGAAGCAACTACTGAAGTAGTGACGCCAGAGCCAGAGCCAGAGCCGGCGCCCACTCCTGGCATTGCGACGGAGTGGCTGGCCAAGGCGGATCAACTGCGGGTTGGTTCCTGGGTGGAAATGCAGGGCGAGGAACATCGTGTTCGTTGCAAGCTGGCGGCGTTTATTCGTGCCACTGGCAAGTATATCTTCGTGAATCGCAGCGGCGCGAAGGTGGCGGAGTATCATCGGGATGGTCTTGCCGAAGCCCTGGAGAGCGGCCTTATTACCATGCTCGATGACGGGCTGATCTTTGACCGTGCGCTTGAGTCCATCATCGACAACCTGCGCCATAACCGCAAAGACTAGTGTCCCGTCTGGTTCATTCGCTGACCAGACGGGTACCGGGTTCCGTGGTATCCACAAGCACTTTGTGATTCAATCAGGTTATTGAATTCTCAAACGCCCGTGGACACGCCTTGGCACATTCAGACCCTGTCTCCCCAGTTGTTCATTTCTCTGACGACGATATTCAGCAGTTGCGGCTGACGGGCCGGTTTCCGGAAGCCCGTTGGTGTCCGTCCCCAAACTTTGGCGCCCGCCCGGAAGGAGCGGAGATCTCCCTGCTGGTGGTGCACAACATCAGTCTGCCGCCGGGCCAGTTTGGCGGTTCGCACATCGAAGACTTTTTCTGTAACCGGCTTCAGGCTGATGCCCATCCGTATTTCGCCACTATCGCCGAGCTGCAGGTTTCAGCCCATGCGCTGGTTCGTCGGGACGGTTCGGTTGTGCAATTTGTCAGCTGTCTGGACCGGGCCTGGCATGCCGGGCGTTCCTGTTTTCAGGGCGAAGTGGAGTGCAATGATTTCGGGATTGGCATTGAGCTTGAAGGCGCTGACGACATTCCCTATACCGCCGAGCAATACTCGGCCCTCGCGGGTCTGGCATCGCAGGTGATGGCGGCTTGGCCGGCAATCACCCCGGAGCGGATTACCGGCCACAGCGACATCGCCCCGGGGCGTAAAACCGATCCGGGCCCGGCGTTTGACTGGGCTTACTTCCGGGATACCTTATCTGCCACGGAGACTGTCTGAATGGAGCTGGTCGTACTGCTGATTGCGTATGTTGTCCGTCGCCGGCTCGATGGCCAGAATCGATGGTCCGGTGATGTTTTCTGGCGTCACTGGTTTCATTCGGGCACTGAGGTTTCCGCCGGAAAGGAACGGTCCATCACCAAGGGACTGGCGCGCGTGCTTCTGCCCGCAGTCCTGCTCGCGGCACTGGTGTATCTGCTCTGGAGCCTGGGTTTTCGCCTGGCGCTCTACCCGCTGGAATTGCTCTTGCTGATCGGTCTGATGGGCGCCCCAGGCTGGCAGCAGGTGTTGCAGGCCTACTCCCAGGCCTGGGCGCGAGGTGATATGCAGGCGGCCTGGCGCCACGTTCAGGCCCGGCTGCCAGCGGAGGAACGGGGCGAGGCCCTGTCACCGGAAGCCATGCATCTGTCTTTGTCACGGTCGCTGATGGGCTCGGTGTTCGAGCGCTATTTCCTGGTGGTGTTCTGGTACGTGATCGGTGGTATTCCCCTGGCCATTCTTGCCCGGGGGCTGGTGGCGCTGGCTGAGCAGTGGCCCCAGGCGGCGGCGCGGGAGCGCTTCCAGAAAGGCGCGGAGCTGGCGGCTTGGCTGCCAGCTCGCCTACTGGCGTGCACTTTTGGCCTGGCCGGGGATCTCGCCGGTTGGGCCCAGAAGATCAAAGATGTGATTCCGGGACGCGGCAAACGGACCAACGAGGTGTTGATGGCTTCGGCTGACGGTGCCCTGACGGGCTATGCGCTGGAGCCCTCTCGCTTTGAAGAGACCCACCCGCAGGACTGGCCGGATTTTGGTGGCCGGAGCCTGAGGGCCATCCGGGACCTCCTGAATCGAAGCATGCTGGTCTGGATCTGTGTCATCGCCCTGCTGGTCATTGCCGGGGTGGTTTGAATCCGGCCCTCAGAGACCGGATTTCTTCTGTTCCCACAGGATTTCCCGGGCACCTTCCCGGCGCGCCAATACCCGGGCCACCACAAACAGCAGGTCAGATAGCCGGTTCAGGTAATGCCGGGAATTGGTGTTGATCGAATCCTCATGGCCCAGCGCCACCACCACCCGTTCTGCGCGGCGGCACACGGCTCGGGCCATATGGCACTGGGCAGCGGCCGGAGAACCGCCGGGCAGGATGAAGTTCTTCAGTGGCGGAATGCCTTCGTTGTACTCATCCAGCGTATTTTCCAGCCAGTTGATGTGTTCCTCGCCAATCACTTTGCTGCCGGGAATGGCAAACTCGCCGCCCAGGTCAAACAGGTGGTGCTGAATCCGCCTTAGCACCTCTACCAGCGCATCGTCCGCTGGCAGCGCTTCCACCAGGATGCCAATGTGGCAGTTAAGTTCGTCGGCGGTGCCCATGGCTTCCACCCGCTGGGCGTTCTTGGCAATGCGGTTGCCATCGGCCAGGCCGGTGGAGCCATCGTCTCCGGTTCGGGTATAGATCTTCGACAGGCGGTTGCCCATGGCATACTCCCTTACTCAGTCAGCAGGTGGTCTGTGAATCGCTCAGTTGTTGTACCCGCTCGGTGAGCATTTGGTTCACCGGCGTGGCGATATTGAGTGTCTGTCCCAGGTTCACCAGGTAACCGTTAATGTAGCCAATCTCGGTTATGCGTCCGGCCCGGACGTCCGCTCGCATGGATGACGTGTTGGCAGCGGTTTTCCGTGCCACTGCCTCAATGTTTTGCCGCAGCTGTTCTGGCGATGTCAGGCCCTGGCCGCTGGCGACCATGAGAGTGGCGATCTCCTGGCACAAAGGGTCAATCCATTGTCGGAATAACGGAGCGTTGAGGATGTCACCGTTGGGGCAATCCAGAAGCGCGGTAAACGGATTGATGCCCGCGTTGATGACCAGCTTTTGCCACAGCCGGGGCAGCACATCCGCCTCGGCATGCAGGGTAAGACCGCTCTCGGCCAGGGGCCGAATCACCTTCGACAGCTGCGTCTCGGCGGCGGGCGTTAATGGCCCCACCCAGGTTTCTCCCTGGCCAGCATGAACAGCGATATCGGGAGCAGGGCGGTTGGCACCCTCGGTGGTCACAGCGGCGAAGATGGCTCGTTCGGGCCAGGTGTCGGCGACCGCCTGCTGACTGCCCAGTCCGTTCTGGAACAACACAGTAGGAGTGCTTGCGGGAATGCGTGACAGGGTGGCGCAAAGTGCATCCAGGGTGTCGCCGGCCTTGGTGGTCACCAACAGCAGGTCGGGGGATTGTTCGTAATCGAGCGGTGGGATTTCGACCGGAAAGGCATCGCCGGTGACGGGTTGAAACTGATAGCGGATGGAATCGGAAGGAACCCCCGGACGGGGCACGAAGGCGGCCCGCCCGGGTGGCAGTGATGCGGCCCAGAGCCGGCCCAGGGAGCCGGCACCCAGAATCGCAATCACCGCTTACATGGCCTCGATGTCGGCGCGCTGGCTGCTCAGGCGCTCCAGGCTGCCCTGGGCCTCGCGCAGCTTCTCACGTTCCTTCTCAACGACTTCGGCCGGGGCCTTGGCAGTGAACTTCTCGTTGTTCAGCTTGCCTTCAACACGGCTGATTTCCTTGTTCAGGCGCTCAAGCTCCTTGTCCAGGCGCTTGAGCTCGGCGTCCTTGTCGATCAGCCCGGCCATGGGCACCAGCACTTCCATTTCGCCCACCAGCTGGGTGGCGCTCATGGGTGCCTTGTCGCCCTCGAACCATTCCAGTTTCTCCAGCTTGGCCAGGGACATCAGGAAGGTGCGGTTATCGTCCATCCGGCGCTGGTCCTCGGCGCTGGTGCCTTTGAGCAACACCGGAATCTGCTTGGCCGGGGAGATGTTCATCTCACCACGGATGTTGCGCACGGCGACGATCACGCCCTTGAGCCATTCAATGTCGGCGGCGACGCTGGCGTCCTGCTTGCTGGCGTCCGGCTGCGGGAATGGCTGGAGCATGATGCTGTCGCCTTCCTTGCCGGCCAGCGGCGCGATGCGCTGCCAGATTTCCTCGGTGATGAACGGCATGATCGGGTGCGCCAGGCGCAGCACCGATTCCAATACGCGCACCAGGGTGCGGCGGGTGCCGCGCTTGGCCTCGGCGGTGGCGTTGTCGTCGTTCAATACCGGCTTGGACAGCTCCAGGTACCAGTCGCAGTACTCGTTCCAGATGAACTCGTACAGGGCGTAGGCCGCCAGGTCGAAGCGGTACTGCTCCAGGTGACGGGTGACTTCCTGCTCGCAGTGCTGCAGCTCGCTGATGATCCAGCGGTCGGCCAGGGACAGTTCCACCGGCTCGTCGTTGACGCCGCAGTCTTCGCCTTCGGTGTTCATCAGCACGTAGCGGGCGGCGTTCCACAGCTTGTTACAGAAGTTGCGGTAGCCTTCCAGTCGCTTCATGTCCCAGTTGATGTCGCGGCCGGTGGTGGCCATGGCCGCCAGGGTGAAGCGCAGGGCGTCGGTGCCGTGGGCGGTGATGCCTTCCGGGAATTCCTTTTTGGTGCGCTTGCCGATCTTTTCGGCCAGCTTGGGTTGCATCAGGTTGCCGGTGCGTTTTTCCAGCAGGTCGTCCAGGCCGATGCCGTCGATCATGTCCAGCGGGTCGATGACGTTGCCCTTGGATTTGGACATTTTGTCGCCGTGCTCGTCGCGGATCAGGCCGGTCACGTACACGGTGTGGAAGGGCACCTGGGGCTTGCCGTCTTCGTCTTTCATGAAATGCATGGTCATCATGATCATCCGGGCAACCCAGAAGAAGATGATGTCGAAACCGGTGACCAGCACGTCGGTGGGGTGGAAGGTCTTCAGGCGTTCGGTGATTTCCGGCCAGCCCAGGGTGCCGAAGGTCCACAGGGCGGAGCTGAACCAGGTGTCCAGTACGTCTTCGTCCTGGGTCAGTTCCACGTCGGCGGGCAGGGTGTGCTTGCCGCGCACTTCTTCTTCACTGCGGCCCACGTAGATGTTGCCGTCGGCGTCGTACCAGGCCGGAATCCGGTGGCCCCACCACAGCTGGCGGGAGATACACCAGTCCTGGATGTCGCGCATCCAGGCGAAGTACATGTTCTCGTACTGTTTGGGCACGAACTGGATGCGGCCGTCTTCCACCGCTTCAATGGCGGGCTTGGCCAGGGTCTTGGCGTCGGCGAACCATTGGTCGGTGAGCATGGGCTCGATGATCAGGCCGGAGCGGTCACCGCGCGGTACGGACAGGACGTGGTCTTCGATCTGCTCCACTAAGCCTTCGGCTTCCATGTCGGCGACAATCTTTTTGCGTGCTTCCTCGCGGGTGAGGCCGGCGTATCCACCGGGCAGGGTGCCGTCGATCTCGGTGTTTTCTGTGCCATCGGAGTTGAACACTTCGGCCTGGTACCGGATGTTCGCGTCCTGGGTCATGACGTTGATCATCGGCAATTCGTTGCGTTTGCCGACGGCGTAGTCGTTAAAGTCATGAGCAGGGGTGATCTTCACGCAGCCGGAGCCTTTTTCCGGGTCGGCGTGATGGTCGGCGATCACGGGGATGCGACGGTTCACCAGCGGCAGCAGCACGTGCTTGCCGATCAGGTGCTGGTAGCGATCGTCGTCCGGGTGCACGGCTACAGCGGTGTCGCCGAGCATGGTTTCCGGGCGGGTGGTGGCGACGACCACGTAATCCTTGCCGTCCTGGGTTTTCTCGCCGTCAGCCAGCGGGTAGCGCAGGTGCCAGAAAAAGCCCTTTTCTTCCTTGTTTTCTACTTCCAGGTCGGAGATGGCGGTGTGCAGTTTCGGGTCCCAGTTCACCAGGCGCTTGCCGCGGTATACCAGGCCTTCATCGTACAGGCGGATGAACACTTCCTGTACGGCTTTGTAGAAGCCGTCGTCCATGGTGAAGCGTTCGTGGTCCCAGTCCACGGAGTTGCCCAGGCGACGCATCTGGCGGGTGATGGTGCCACCGGAGTGTTCTTTCCAGTCCCAGATGCGTTTGATGAATTCTTCGCGGCCCAGGTCGTGGCGGGTTTTGTCTTCTTCGGCGGCCAGTTTACGCTCAACGACCATCTGGGTGGCGATGCCGGCGTGGTCGGTGCCGACGGTCCACAATGCGTTGCGGCCCTGCATGCGCTTGTAGCGGGTGAGGGTGTCCATGATGGTGTGCTGGAACGCATGGCCCATGTGCAGGCTGCCGGTCACATTGGGGGGCGGGATGGCGATGCTGTAAGACTCGCCCTCACCGCTGGGGCGGAAATAGCCTTTGGATTCCCAGTTTTCGTACCACTGGCGCTCGATGTTTTCTGGCTGGTAGGTTTTTTCCATGGGTTTCTGCAGTGACCGTTGTTGATGCTCGGAAGAAATTTTGAAAGCGCCGATTATACATGGTCGCTTTGGTTGCGGCGAACTGTGGGGTCACCGCCGCATGTCATGAACTCTGGCTTCAATCCCCATCGCCCGCAGCTGCTTGTAGTGCCCCCGAGCCTGATTAAGCACCTCAGGATCGTTATGGGCCACCAGGGCCAGGCGGCGGTACTGGTCGGCGTCTTTGGGCAGGGTGGCGGACAGGACAATGACGGTGTCCCAGTCGGTGGCTACCGGCGGGTAGAGCAGGATGCCGACGGGGTCGTCGCAGGGGCTGTCTTCGCTGGTGGAGACGCTGTGGGGGATGAAGGCATCGGGTTTGAAGTTCCACAGCAGGTCGTCCAGTTCCCGGGCCTGGTCTTCGGTGTCGCAGAGCAGGCATACGCGGTCGCCCTGTTGCCAGGCTTTGTCCACGAGTTTGGCGGCGTGGAGGTTTCTGGCGGCAGGGGTGCCCTGGGCGAGGATGTGGAACCAGTAGCGCTGGTTTTGGTTGTCGGAACCAGCGCCGGAAGCGCCGGCAGCTTGGCTGCCGGGTTCCGGTGGGTTGGGCTGGTTATCCTGCATGGGACATCAGGTAGTCGACCAGCAGGGGGACCGGGCGGCCGGTGGCGCCTTTGGCTTTGCCGGAGTTCCAGGCGGTGCCGGCGATGTCCAGGTGGGCCCAGCGGTAGTCCTTGGCGAAGCGGCTGAGGAAGCACGCGGCGGTGATGGAGCCGGCCGGGCGGCCGCCGATGTTTTGCATGTCGGCGAAGTTGGAGTCCAGCTGGCTCTGGTATTCGTCCCAAAGCGGCATGCGCCAGGCGCGGTCGCCGGTGCGCTCGCCCGCAGCCAGCAGTTCGCCGGCCAGGTCGTCGTTGTTGGCGTACAGGCCGGTGGCCTGGTTGCCCAGGGCGATGATGCAGGCGCCGGTGAGGGTGGCCATGTCGATGACCGCTTCGGGGTCGAATTTCTTCACGTAGGTGAGGGCGTCGCACAGCACCAAACGGCCTTCGGCGTCGGTGTTGAGGATCTCGACGGTCTGGCCGGAGAGGGTCGTGATAATGTCGCCCGGGCGGGAGGCGCCGCCGTCCGGCATGTTCTCGGCGGCTGCGACAACCGCAACCACGTTGATCTTCGGTTTGGTTTCAGCCAGTACCTGCATGGTGCCGAACACGGAGGCGGAGCCGCCCATGTCGTATTTCATTTCGTCCATGCCTTCGCCGGGCTTGAGGCTGATGCCGCCGGAATCGAAGGTGATGCCTTTACCCACCAGCACGTAGGGTTTGTCTTTGGCCTTGCCGCCCCGGTATTCCATGACGATCAGGCGCGGGGGCTGGGTGGAGCCTTTGCCGACGGCCAGGATGGTGTTCATGCCCAGCTTTTCCATCTGCTTTTCGTCCAGCACTTCGGTCTTGATGCTGTCGTAGTCCTTGGCCAGTTTCTTGGCCTGGTCGGCGAGCCACACCGGGTGGCAGACATTGGGCGGGGTGTTGCCCAGGTCGCGGGTGTAGTTCATGCCACGGCCGGTGGCCAGGCCAAGGTGCAGGGCGTCTTTCAGGGCCTTGGTGGCGCTGGTGGCCTGCACGACAACCTTGTTCAGTTTCCGGCTGTCCGGCTTCTCGCTTTTGTAGTCGTTGAAGGTGTACAGCTGTTCTTCCAGAATCTGGCCAATCAGCTTGAGTTTGCCTGCTTCGGAGCGAACGCTGTCTTCGCCCTGGATCTCGGTGTCGGTCAGGGCGATCAGGGCACTCTTGCCGGGAATATCTTTCACTGCCGCGGCCATGGCTTTCACCGCCTTGCGGAAATTGGCGGCGGTGCGGTCACTGTCTTTACCGGTACCAACCACCATCAAGCGAGGCCAGGGCTGTTCGGCCAGGGGCAGGGTATTGATGGTGCCGTTTTTGCCGGTCAGGTCGCCGGCCTTGCTGAATTGCCCGATCAGTCCGCCCAGCGCCTCGTCGGCCGCTTTGGTGGATTCCGGCCAGTCGCCTTTTTCAGGCAGTCCGACAACCAGGCAATCGGCTTTGGTTGCGGTAATGGCTTTACTGCTCAGACTGAAGTTCATGGCAACTCCTTTACGTTCAATGTGGTTCGTCCGCCGGTTTTGGCTTTCGGATAGTACGTAAGGATTGGGGTAATTGCGCGATTTATCAAGGGAGCCCGTGAATAACTCCAGATCACCGCCGGTCTATCCTTACTATCCTTTTACTCGATGGCCCTGGCGCTGTCATTCGCAGGCAAGGTTACATAGAATACGCGGCAGTTTTGTGAATCTTCCATCTTCCGCTTGGCAACAGCCAGAGAGACTGATTTGACTATCGTTTTCCGTTATCTCATCCGCCAGATCATGGTCAGCATGCTTGCTGTTTCCGGCATCCTGCTGCTGGTGTTCATGAGTGGTCGTTTTATCAAGTACCTGGCCGAGGCAGCTGAAGGCGAGTTGGCCGCCGGCGTGCTGTTTTCCATCATGGGCTATCGCTTTCCCGGATTTTTGGAGCTGATCCTGCCTCTGGGGCTGTTCATCGGTATTCTGCTGGCCTACGGGCGCATGTACCTGGAAAGCGAGATGACGGTTCTGTTCGCTTGTGGGGTGAGTGACCGGCAGCTGTTGGGCAAAACCCTGATTGGCGCTTTGCCGGTGATGCTGGTGGTGGCAGCCATGAGCCTGTTTGTCTCGCCCTGGGGCATGAAGCAGGTGGAGCGGATTTTCAATGAACAGGCCAAGGCCACGGAGTTCGAAATGCTGGCACCGGGCCGGTTCCAGGATTTCACCTCCGGTAATCGTGTGACCTACACCGAGGCCCTGAGTGATGACAAGCGCCAGCTGCAGGGCGTGTTTATCGCCGAATACGATCGCAACGGCCAGGGGGTGACCCTGATTACGGCCGACACTGGTTCGCAGCTGATTGATGAGGAAACCGGGAGCCGGTTCCTGATCCTGGAAAATGGCGGGCGGTTCCAGGGCACGCCGGGCCAGTTGGATTACAACGCCACTCGCTTTGAGGCTTATGGCCTGAAGGTCCAGAGTGGCGAGGCGGGCGACAAGAGCCTGGAAGAGGGTGTGAGTACGCTGGAATTGTGGCGCTCGGATGATCCGGAAGACCGCGCCCTGCTGCACTGGCGGCTGTCTCTGCCCCTCATTGTACCCATCGTGACGTTGCTGGCGGTGCGCCTGAGCCGGGTGAACCCGCGCCAGGGGCGGTTCTTTCACTTGCTGCCGGCCATGCTGGTCTATATCACCTACCTGGGGCTGCTGATTGTGGCCCGCGATGCCCTGGCGGATGAAAAAGTGCCGGAGTGGATCGGCATGTTGTGGGTGCATGTACTGTTTCTTGCCTTTGGTCTCTGGCTGCATTTCGGCCCGGCCTGGCTGAATCGGCGCCGACTGGAGAAGGAGGGCCGTGCCCATGCATAAGATCGATGGTTATGTCATGCGCACCGTGGGCGGGGCCATTTTCCTCGTAATGGTGGTGGTGCTGTCGCTGGATGTGATCTTTGCGTTTATCGCCGAGCTGGAAGACACCCGTAACGATTACCAGACCCTGCAGGCGCTTTGGTATGTGGCACTCACGCTGCCAAGACGGATATACGATTACCTGCCGCTGGGCGCCTTCATGGGCTGTCTGGTGGGCCTGGGTGCGATGGCCAGTTCTTCGGAGCTGACCGTGATCAGGGCGGCCGGTGTTTCTCTTAAGCGCATCGTCTGGTCTTCCATGAAGCCCGCCTTGCTGGTGGTGCTGCTTGGTGTGGGCATTGGTGAATACGTGGCGCCGACCACGGAGCGCATCGCCCAGAGTGACAAGGCGGTGGCCCTGGGTGCCGGGCGTAACGTGGCGGAAGCCCACGGTGTCTGGCACCGGGAAGGTAATACCTTCATGCACCTGAATGCCGTACAACCCAACGGCGTGTTGCATGGGGTGTCGTTGTTCAAGTTTGATGACCAGCGGCAATTGCAGGTCTCGCGGTTTGCCAAGCGGGCAATCTATCAGGGCGATTACTGGTTGCTGGAAAACGTGACTTCCACTCGCCTGGAGGATGAGCGCACGGTGCGTGAGCAGGAATCGCTGGTGCGCTGGGAGACCGGTTTGTCGCCCAGTGTGTTGAGCGTGTTGATCGTCAAGCCGGAAAACCTGTCCATGTCGGGCCTGTACACTTACGCCAATTACCTGGGCGAGCAGGGGCTTAGTGCCGCACGTTACTGGCTGGCATTCTGGAAGAAAGTGCTGATGCCGGTGGGCACCGCCGTGATGGTGCTGGTGGCGATTTCCTTTGTGTTTGGCCCGCTGCGCTCGGTAACCATGGGGTTCCGGGTGTTCACCGGTCTGCTGGTGGGGCTGGTGTTCAAGTACATGCAGGACCTGCTTGGCCCCATGAGCATGGTGTACGGCTTCAATCCGGTGCTGGCGGTCCTGGCCCCGATTGCGATTAACGCCGTGGTAGGTGCGATTCTGATGCGCCGGGCCGGTTAGGCGGCCCGGGCATGATCAGGTCAGGCTTTCTTTTTCTTGGCTGTCTTGGGCAGGGCCACGACCACGCTGTTTGAAGCGCGATCGGTCAGTGACAGGCCGTTGATCGGGTAGAACAGGGCGATGATGGCGGGAATGGTCAACAGCAGGGTAATCGCGCCGATGTAAAAGGCGCCGAGGATGGCCAGAAACACCACAAAAGACGCAGTCACGTAGCGGATCAGTGATTGTGTCCAGCTCACCGAGGTGCCGTCCAGGTTCTCAATGCGTACCCGCCATACCTGCATGCCCAGCGTTTGCCCGATGCGGGTCCAGAAGTAAGCGAAGAACAGGAAAAGTACCAGGTACAGCACGAAGGTGAGCCCAGGATCGCCGGAAATCTGGCCGGCTTCGGCCATCTGCTCGTAGCGGTCCCAGCCCGTTGCCCAGCCGGCAATCATGGTATAGACCCAGGTGGTTACCAGCAGAACAGCAATGCTGATCAGACCATCATAAATAATGGCCAGTGCACGCTTAAGGGCAGTTGCTGGTGGAAGCAGTTCCTCGGCGTCATGAAAGCGTCGGGGCATGGGTTCTCCTGTAAGGTTTCTCGTTTTTCCTGTTCTCGGCGTGTGCTAGAGTAGCGGATTTGCGCACGCATGTAAGCATTCATGTTCAATTGCAGATCCGGCGGCGTTATCGCCGGGTTTCTGAGAGGGTATCAAAGGGTTATGAAAACCGCTGAGTTGCGACAGGCTTTTCTAGAGTATTTCCGACAGCAGGGTCACACCATTGTTCCGAGTAGTTCACTGGTGCCGGCCGATGACCCCACGTTGTTGTTCACCAACGCGGGGATGAACCAGTTCAAGGACCTGTTCCTGGGTCGGGAAAAGCGCGACTACACCCGGGCCACCACCACACAGAAATGTGTGCGGGCCGGCGGCAAGCATAATGACCTCGAAAACGTGGGTTACACCGCCCGCCACCACACCTTCTTCGAAATGTTGGGCAACTTCAGCTTCGGTGACTATTTTAAGCGCGAGGCCATCAACTTTGCCTGGACCTTCCTCACTGACGAGAAGTGGCTGAACCTGCCCACCGAAAAACTGTGGATCACGGTTTACGCCGAAGACGACGAAGCCTTTGATATCTGGAACCAGGAAATCGGCGTTCCGGCTGAGCGCATTGTGCGTATTGGCGACAACAAAGGCGCCCGTTACGCCTCCGACAACTTCTGGCAGATGGGCGACACCGGTCCCTGTGGCCCGTGTACCGAAATCTTCTACGACCACGGTCCGGACGTGGCCGGTGGACCTCCCGGCAGCCCGGAAGAAGACGGCGACCGATACATCGAAATCTGGAACGTGGTCTTCATGCAGTACAACCGCACCGCCGACGGCGAGATGCTCAACCTGCCCAAGCCGTCTGTGGACACCGGCATGGGCCTTGAGCGCATCACCGCAGTACTGCAGGGCGTGCACAGCAACTATGAAATCGACCTGTTCCAGGACCTGCTGAAAGCAGCGTCTGAGCTGTTGGGCGGCGTGCCCACCACCGAAGCCTCCCTGCGCGTGGTGGCCGACCACATCCGTGCCTGCGCCTTCCTGATCTCCGATGGTGTGATGCCGTCCAACGAAGGCCGTGGTTTCGTACTGCGCCGGATTATTCGCCGGGCAGCCCGCCACGGCAACAAGCTGGGCGCCACCCAGCCGTTCTTCTACAAGCTCACCGGTGCGCTGGTGGCGCTGATGGGCGAGGCCTTCCCGCAGTTGGTCAGCAGCCGCAAGCAGATTGAAAAGGTGCTGCTGCAGGAAGAAGAGCAGTTCGCCAAGACCCTGGACAAGGGCCTGCGCCTGCTGGAGCAGGACATCGCCGAACTCAAGGGCAAGGAAATCCCGGGCGAGACCGTGTTTACCCTGTACGACACTTACGGTTTCCCCGTGGACCTGACCAACGACATCGCCCGCGAACGTGGCCTGACCCTGGATTACGTGGGCTATGAAAAAGCCATGGAAGCCCAGCGCGAGCGCGCCCGGGCGGCCAGCAAGTTTGGTATCGACTACAACGCCGCCGGCATCACCATTGAAGGCGAGACCGAATTCACCGGTTACGACCACATCGACGGCCACGAGCGCATCCGCACCGTGCTGGTCGGTGGCGAAGAGCGCAACGCCGAAGCGGGCGATGAATGCGTGGTGGTGCTTGAGCGCACTCCGTTCTATGCCGAATCCGGTGGCCAGGTGGGCGATACCGGCCTGCTGACCTGGAGCGGTGGCCGCTTCCAGGTAACGGACACCCAGAAAGAAGGCGATAACCACCTGCACGTAGGTACGCTGATTGAGGGCGAGCTGTTCCCGGGCCTGGAAGTGGATGCCCGCATTGATCACGCTCGCCGCGAACGCATCAAGCGCAACCACTCCGCCACGCACCTTCTGCACGCCGCTTTGCGCAAGGTGCTGGGTGAACATGTGAGCCAGAAGGGCTCCCTGGTGGACCCGGACAAGCTGCGTTTCGACTTCTCCCATTTCGAAGCGGTGACCGCTGACGAGTTGCAGGAGATCGAGCGCCAGGTGAACGAACAGATCCTGCAGAACACCCCGGTCGATATCGACATCACCGATATGGAAACCGCCCAGACCAAAGGTGCTATGGCCCTGTTTGGCGAGAAATACGGCGATGTGGTCCGGGTGCTGAGCATGGGCGAAGACCGTTACTCGGTGGAACTGTGTGGTGGTACCCACGTTAGTCGCACTGGCGACATCGGCCTGTTCCGCATTACTTCCGAGAGCGGCATCTCCTCCGGCGTTCGTCGTATTGAAGCAGTAACCGGCTTTGGTGCCCTGGAATGGCTGGACGACACCGAAAAAACCTTGCGTGAAACCGCAAAACTGGTAAAAGGCACTCGGGATTCGGTGGTCAGCAAGGTTCAGCAGACGCTGGAGCGTAACCGTCAGCTGGAAAAAGAAGTGGATGCCCTGAAAGCGAAGCTTGCCAGCTCAGCCGGTAACGATCTGGCCAGCTCCGCCGTCGAAGTGGCCGGCCTGAAAGTGGTGGCCGCCCAGATGGAAGGGGCTGATCGTAAAGCCATGATGGAAACCGCTGACCAGCTGAAGAACAAGCTGGGTGAGGGCGTGGTTGTGCTGGCTACCGTGGACGGTGACAAGGTCGTACTGGTAGCAGGTGTGACCAAGTCTGCCACCAACCGCATCAAGGCGGGTGACCTGATGAAGCACCTGGCCGCTGAAGTGGATGGCAAAGGCGGCGGTCGGCCGGACATGGCCCAGGGTGGCGGTAACGATCCGTCCAAACTGGCCGATGCCCTGGCTGGCGTGCCGGCCTGGGTTGAGCAAAACATCGGATAAACATTTATTGTCGGAGGCCGCGAAAGCATGGCTCTGCTGGTTCAGAAGTTTGGAGGTACGTCCGTCGGCACAACCGAGCGGATTGAGGCGGTGGCCGAACGAGTGGCCCGGTTCCGCCGGGAAGGGCACGATGTGGTCGTGGTGGTCTCGGCCATGAGTGGTGAGACCAACCGCCTGATTGGTCTGGCCAACGAAATTATGGAAGAACCGGTGCCCCGGGAAATGGACGTCCTGGTCTCCACCGGCGAGCAGGTCACCATTGCGCTCTTATCGATGGCGTTGAAAAAACGCGGCTGCGATGCCCGCTCTTACACCGGCAGCCAGGTTCGTATCCTGACCGACAGCAGCCACACCAAGGCTCGCATCAAGGACATCGACGAACACCGCATGCGTGAAGATCTTGATCAGGGGCGCGTAGTGGTGGTGGCCGGGTTCCAGGGTATCGATGAAGCCGGCAACATCACCACGCTGGGCCGTGGCGGGTCCGATACCACGGCTGTCGCGCTGGCGGCGGCGCTCAAGGCGCACGAGTGTCAGATCTATACGGATGTGGACGGTGTCTACACCACCGATCCGCGTGTGGTGGACAGTGCCCGTCGTCTGGATCGGATCACCTTTGAGGAAATGCTCGAGATGGCCAGCCTGGGGTCGAAAGTACTCCAGATCCGGGCCGTTGAGTTTGCAGGTAAATACAACGTTCCATTGAGGGTGCTTTCCAGCTTCCAGGAAGGCGAGGGCACCCTGATTACTTTTGAGGATGAAAACGCCATGGAACAACCCGTTGTCTCCGGCATTGCGTTCAACCGCGATGAAGCCAAACTGACCATTTCCGGCGTGCCGGACACCCCGGGCAGCGCGCTTCGTATTCTCAAGCCGGTCAGTGACGCTAATATTGAAGTAGACATGATCGTTCAGAACGTGGGCGAAGATAACAAAACCGCGTTCACCTTCACCGTGCATCGCAATGATTTTAAACGTGCCCAGGAAGTGTTACGTGGCACCAGCGCCGAGATCGGTGCCGGGGAAGTGGGTGGCGATACCAAGATTGCCAAGGTCAGTATTGTTGGTGTTGGCATGCGTTCGCACGCAGGGGTAGCCACTCGCATGTTTGAGGCCCTCTCCAACGAAGGCATCAACATCCAGATGATCTCCACATCCGAGATCAAAATCTCGGTGGTGATTGACGAGAAATATCTGGAGCTTGCCGTACGTGCGCTGCACAGTGCTTTCGAGCTGGAGAACCCCGCAGCCGGTGGTCAGTAGCTTATTGATGCGCACCTAAATGGTGCATTTTGTGGGTAATTGATTATCGCTATGGAATAATCTGGCTAAATAAGTATTATTGCGGCTTTAGTGTGATCGATGATCACATTATAAAAGTACAAGTAAATACAAACGCTGTCGGAACAGGTAGCTTTGGATTAGGGAGAAAGGGATATGTTGATTTTGACTCGCCGCGTTGGCGAAACCCTGATGATCGGTGATGAAATTACCGTGACCGTACTGGGTGTAAAAGGCAATCAGGTTCGCATCGGTGTTAACGCGCCAAAAGATGTGGCTGTTCACCGGGAAGAGATCTACCAGCGCATCCAGTCCGAAAAAGGTAGTGAGGAGCCGGAACCGGGCAACTACTGATCAATAAAAATCCGCTCACGGGCAACCTGAGCGGATTTTTTGTTTTCAGGGGAAAATCGATTCGAAAAAGTTCGTGTCAACCCTATGAAAACAGAAATATTGTGGTAGTATACGCCCCGTTCTCAAGGAGAGGTGGGTGAGTGGCTGAAACCAGTTCCCTGCTAAGGAACCATACGCATTGCGCGTATCGAGGGTTCGAATCCCTCCCTCTCCGCCATTTTCCTTTCAGGAAATAGAGAGCCGGTTGAATTAGCCTTCAACCACAGCGAAAAAGAATGCGCGGCTGTAGCTCAGCTGGATAGAGTACCTGGCTACGAACCAGGCGGTCGGAGGTTCGAATCCTCCCAGCCGCGCCACTTTCGCCACAATCAGTTTTAAGCGGCTGTAGCTCAGCTGGATAGAGTACCTGGCTACGAACCAGGCGGTCGGAGGTTCGAATCCTCCCAGCCGCGCCATATTAAAGTCAAAGCGCCTCAGTTTGTGCACCCCACAGGCTGAGGCGTTTTGCGTTGTATAGCTGGGAGAATTTGAACCGAAATAGGTTCGACCGAAACCCGCAACGCGGGTTGAGGAACGCCGGAGCGAAGCGAAGGCGGCCCCGAAGGGGTGAGGGCCGCAGGCCCGAATAATCCTCCCTCGATACCTTCCTCCGCATTTGCCGCTGGATTTTTAATTCCTTTTGTCTGAACCAATCGCCTCATACCCCGACACCAAATCCAGAAGCTCCGCAGTAATCACCGACTGCCGGGCCCGGCGATAATCCTGGGTCACCTCCCCAACTTTCTCATCCAGACTTCGCTCTGCCGCCTGCATGGCCGCCAACCTTCCTCCATGCTCACTGGCCTGTGATTCAGCACAGGCGCGGAAAATGAGCACAAACAGATACTGATCGAGCAATCGGCGAAACAGTGTTTGCCGATCCATGGAAAACGTCGGCAGCCCAAGTGAAGGCCAGGGCTCTTGTTCCAGGGTGTGGAACTGTTTCAGGTCTACCGGCAGCAGCTGGACGACGGTCGGGTGATAACCCTGCAGTGTCGAGTGGTGGTTATAAAACAGGTAGATGTCACGGCATCCTTCCTGTGCCTGCCAGTAATCGATGTACAGAAGAATGCGTTCCACGGTTTTGGTGATCAGGCTGGCAGCTCCGGGTACCTGAAACAACTTTTCGACCGGTTGGCCGGCCTGTTCCAGGCTTGCGGCCAGCCTGGAACCCACCGCCAGGATCTTTCTCCCGGCAGGCGAGGGGGCAACCGTGTTCAGGTGCTCCACGGTATAGCCCGCAATCTCCTCGTTAAAACGACCGCACAGGCCATGGTCTGTGCCGAACACCACTGCGGCTGTGGCGGGCTCGTGTCCGGTGGTCTGGGCCGGAAATGAAGACGGCGCGAAGTCTTTGAGGGCCACATGCAGGCCCATTTCTATGGTTCGGTAATAACCGGTCAGCGCTTTCACGGCCTGCTCATACTGATGAATGTTGGCGGCGGACAGGGCCTTCATGGTTTTAACGATGCCCTGCAGCTCTTCAAGGCTGCCCAGTTGTTTCTGCAACTGCTCGAGGGTTTCCATGTCAGCCCGGGCTCCCTTCCCGGGGCTGCATGCCGGCCAGGGCCTGGCGGATAACCCCGTGGATCTTTTCCCACTGTTCTTTGTGGAGCTTTTCACCCCGGTCCATGCGATCACAAAGCTCGGGAAGTTTGGCGACCAGGGCCTGCTGGACGCACTGTTCCGCCTCCGCCACCCTGTCCACGGGCAAATCATCCAGTAAGCCCGCATTCACCGCAGACAGAATCCCGGCCTGCTCGCTGGCGCGCAGTGGATGATGTTCGGTTTGTTTGAGCACCTCCCGGACCCGCCGTCCGCGTTCGATGGTGGCCCTGGTTTCCTTGTCGAGGCGCGTGGAGAATCGCGCGAAGGTCTCCAGCTCCTCAAATTGCGAGTAGGCCAGGCGAAGATCGCTGGCCACCGCCCGGAGGGAGGGATGCTGGGTCTTGCCGCCTACACGTGAGACAGACTTGCCTACGTGGATGGCTGGCAAAAGGCCCTTCTGGAACAGGGTGGGAGACAGGTAGAGCTGGCCATCGGTGATGGAGATCAGGTTGGTCGGGATATAAGCCGAAATATCCTGGGCCTGGGTTTCAACAATCGGCAGCGCCGTCAGTGAACCGCCACCGAACTCTGGGCGAAGGTGAGTGCTGCGTTCCAGTAATCGGGAATGAATGAAGAAAATATCGCCCGGGTATGCCTCGCGCCCCGGTGGGCGGCGCAGGAGCAATGACAGCTCCCGGTAGGCCCGGGCGTGTCGGGTCAGGTCGTCGTAGACGATCAGGGCATCCCGGCCCTGTTCCATAAAATATTCGGCCATGGTGGTGGCCGCATAGGGCGTAATGTAGCGCAGCCCCGGTGGGTCATCGTCAGAGGCAACCACCACCAGTGTGTGTTCCAGTGCTCTGTGCTGGCGGAGGGTCTCCACCACCTTGGCGACCGACGTAGCCCGCTGACCGACGGCACAGTATACGCAGGCCACTCCTTTGCCTCGCTGGTTGATGATGGTGTCGATGGCCACGGAGGTTTTTCCGGTCTGGCGGTCACCCAGGATCAGCTCCCGTTGCCCTCGCCCCACCGGAATCAGTGCATCGATGGCCTTGATGCCCGTTTCCAGCGGAGTGGTAACCGGGGAGCGCTCAATGATTTCCGGCGCAGGGCGCTCAATAGGCCGGCGTTCATGGATATCTATGGGTTTTCCGCCATCCAGAACCCGGCCCGTGGCATCAATGACCCTGCCCAGCAAACTATCGCCTACCGGGGCGTCGGTTTCCCGACCGGTGGCAGTGACCCGGATGCCGGCATTGAGCCGGTCGCTGTCACCCAGGAGCATGATGCCCACTACGTCGGGCTCCAGGTTGATGGCCACGCCCAACACGCCGTCCGGGAATCGCACCAGTTCCTCGGAGGCCACACTGGCCAAGCCACTGACCCGGGCGATGCCGCCACCGACCTGGAGAACCGTGCCGGTTTCCTGGCGCTTCAGGGTAGGGCGGGTATCCCGAATCACCGTTCGGATGGTGTTCATAGTGTCATCGAGCATCGCCGTGAGCATGGCATTACCCTCCGGTACCGTCGGTTTCGAGCGGTCGGAAGGCCTGCTTGATGGCGGCGGTTGTTTCATCCAGATAGTCCGCCAGGTTCCAGCTGATCACCTGACCACCCTGTGCCAGTTCAATGCCGCAGATCAGCTCTGGAGACTGCTGGAAGTGCACGGGAACTTCGTCATTCCCGATTTTCTCCCGCACCGCCTGAGCCAGCTCGCCCTGAAGCTCTTCATCCAGCGGGAATGAACTGTAGATGATCACCGGCTCGTCGGCGCTGTGGGATGGGGCCGGCAGTCCACTTTCCATTTCCCCGAGTTTGCGCAGGAACAGGCGCGCAATCCCGTGTTCCAGTTGTTCGTCCGCCAAATCCGCAAAGGCCCGGCGGGTAATGGTTTCGACCGCCTCCAGGGATTGTTGCTGCAGGCTATCAATGAATGCGTGTTTTTCCTCCTGAATTTCCTGCATCCACTGGTGTCGTACCCGCGTGGTTTCTTCCCGGGCCAGGTCGAGCATCCGCTTTTGGGTATGCCGCGCCTCGCGTCTGGACTCTTCCAGCAGGGCGTTGCGTTCCTGCTCCAGCTCGGCCTGCTTGTGTTCATAGGCCTGTCTGGTGCCGGTGGCTGCTTCTTCCCGGTCGGCTGCGGCAGCCATGCGTTTACGGATGCCGTTTTCCCGGTTGTCCATGGCACGGATGATCGGCTGGTAGAGAAAGCGCTTCAGCAGCCAGACCAGGTTCAGAAAGTTGACGACCTGGGCCGATACGGTGATCCAGTCAATGGCCATGGATCAGCCTCCCGCAGCAGCCGTAGCGTAATCCCAGAACGGGTTTGCGAAGATCAGGATCATGGCCACCACAAAACAGTAAATGGCCGTGGACTCGATCATCGCAAGCCCGACAAACAGGGTTCTGGTGATGGTGGCAGACTCATCGGGCTGCTGGGCGATGGCGGCCAGGGCCTGGGCGACAGCCCGCGCCTCGCCCAGGGCTGGGCCAACGGAGCCCACGGCGATGGTGAGCCCGGCGGTAAAGACCGAAATCATGCCAATCAGAGAGATGCTGTCCATGGGGTGGCTCCTTCACGGGGAATCATTCGGTGTTGGTGGTTGTTCCTGGCCATTGCCGCGCTCATGGGCGCTGGTTGCCGAAGCGATGTAGACCATGGCAAGGATGGCGAAGATGTAGGCCTGGATCATGCCGGTTAACAGCCCCAGCAACTGCATGACCACCGGGAAGAAATAGGGGGTCAGGCTCAGGAGAATGGCGACGATCACGGTGCCACTCATGATGTTGCCGTAAAGCCGGACCGCCAGGGCCACGGTCCGGGATAGCTCGCCCACGACATTAAACGGCAGCATCAGCGGCGTGGGTTTGATGTAGTGTTTCAGGAACGGGCCCGCGCCCTGGCTGGTTATGCCGAACAGCGGCACCGCCACGAACACGCAGATCGCCAGGGCGGTTGTGGTGGACAGTGAGCCGGTCGGCGCCAGGTAGCCGGGCACCACGTTGAGCAGGTTGGACAGGGCAATGAACAGGAACAGGGTGCCTACGAAAGGCAGGTAAGGGCCCGGCTGCTGGTGACTGACCTGGGCAATCTGGTCCCGGATGCCGGTCACCAGCACCTCCAGCAGGTTCTGCCACCGGGAAAGCTCAGGGCCGTCTGACAAATGGCGGGTGACCAGCCACGAACCAACGGTCAGGATGGCCATCACCAGCCAGGTAAAGACAATGGTGGCATTCAGGACCAGCGGCCCCCATTGCCCGTAAATAACGCTGTCGGGTGTGATGGTCATGGCCCCGTTCCTCCTCGGGGCTCAGTCGCAGGTCCGCGCTGAGTGATCAACAGCCGGGGCAGGGTGAAGCCTGCGGCTGCGACCATAAGGTGCGGCCACTGGCCATACCGCGCCACCAGGAAGAAGCCCGCCACCACCACGCCAAAGCGCAGTACCAGGCTGGCCAGCATTAATAACGCCGGTCGGTTGCTGTCAGGCAGGGTGCGAACGGTCAGCCACAATCCCCAGAGAAAGAACAGGCCGAGCGCTATGCCCAGCCCGAGGCTGGCAATATAGCCCGGCAGCGGGCCAGAAAAGACATTACTTTCGATCATTGCCGCTCTCCTGTTTGATCCAGTACCAGGCGTTCAGGCAACCCAGTGCGACCCCGATAATCAGAAACGTCAGTGTCCAGGAGTGGGCGCCCGGCCATCGGCTGTCTGCCCACACCCCCAGTGCAATCCCGGTCAGGGTGGGAATGGCGACAGACCACCCCACCAGCCCGAACATGCCCAGCCCGAACCAGGCCGAACGCTGCCTCCGGGCACGGGCTTTCTGTTTGCGTTTTGCCCGGTGGCCCACGGTCTTGCCCAGATCAGCGGGTGGTTGGCCCCCGCTGCCCGGGCCTTTGTGTTCAGCCACGGAACTGCTCCCGCAGATCCAGGAAGCCCCTCAGGGTGCCGGCTTCCAGTCGTGCCAGCGCGGTTCGGGCCTTGCGTTCGGATTCATCCAGCTGCAGGAACTGCTCATCAATCAGGGTCTGCAGCTCGCCAATATCGTCACCAATAACACCTTGGTAGGCGGACACGGCCACGTCCCTGCCGCACTTCACCAGAATGCCCCGGTCCACGGCAGCGAAGCGTTCTTCTCCGTCAGTGGTAAAGAAGGAAAGAACGCCGGGCACCAGGGCTGCCACAAAATCCACGTGTCGTGGCAGCAGGCAGAATTCGCCATTGTCGGCTTCGGCGATGATCTTTGTGGTGGCCTGCTCAAGGAGGATCCGGGTTGGCAGCAGCAGGCGGAGGTTCATGAAGGCTGAGGTGTCCGGGGTATCAGGATTCATGGCTGGCCTCCGGAACGTCGGCTTCATCAATGTCGCCGATCATGTACAGCGCGGCTTCGTGGACGCCTTCAAACTCGCCGGCCAGGATCCGCTCACAGCCATCGATGGTTTTTGCCAGCGGCACCAGGCGGCCTCCTTTGCCGGTAAACTGGCCGGTGGTGAAAAAGGGCTGGGTCAGGAACCGTTCCAGTTGGCGGGCTCGGGTGACCGTTGCCCTGTCTGTCCGGGAAAGCTCCTCCATGCCAAGCATGGAAATAATGTCCTTTAAGTCCTCGTATTCTGCGAGTGTGCTCCGAACCTGTTGGGCGGTTTGATAATGCCTTTGCCCCACGATGGCGGGAGTCAGCATTTTTGAGTCGGTTTGCAATGGGTCAATGGCGGGGTAAAGCCCCTGGCTGGCGCGTTTTCTCGACAGCACAATCGATGCAGTCAGATGAGAGAAGATATGGGTGGCGGAAGGGTCGGTCAGGTCATCCGCCGGCACGTAAACCGCCTGAACCGAGGTTATGCCGGCGTTGCGTGAATTGCAGATGCGTTCTTCCAGTTCGGCCAGCTCCGTCGCCAGGGTGGGCTGGTACCCCACACGGGACGGAATGCGGCCCATCAGCCCGGACACCTCGGTGCCTGACTGCACAAAGCGGAACACGTTATCAATCAGCAGCAACACATCGCGCTTCTCGGTGTCCCGGAAATACTCGGCCACTGTCATGGCGGTGTGGCCCACCCGAAATCGTGCGCCGGGAGGCTCGTTCATCTGGCCATAGATGAGCACGGCCTTCTCAAGAACCCCGGATTCCCGCATGGCGTTGTACATTTCCTCCGCCTCGCGCATGCGTTCGCCAATGCCGCAGAACAGGCTGATCCCTTCGTACTGTTCGGCCATGTTGTTGATCAGCTCGTTGATCAACACGGTCTTGCCAACCCCGGCTCCGCCAAACATGCCTGATTTCCCGCCACGCTCCAGGGGTGCCAGAAGGTCAATGGCTTTGATGCCGGTTTCAAAGATCTCGGTGCTGGTGGTGCGTTCGGAAAGCGGAAGTATCGGGCGGTGGATCGGCCAGTGTTCGGGCAGGTCCAGGGCTGACAGCCCGTCAATGGGTTGGCCGAACACATTGAGCATGCGGCCCAGCAGGGCGGTACCCACAGGTACCTGTAGGCCGGCTCCGGTGTATTTTGCCGGCATGCCACGGGCCAGCCGGCGCGTTGTAGTCAGGGCGATGCAGCGGGTAGTGGTGGTATCAAGGTGGGATTGAACCTCCAGGACAACCTGCCAGTCCTTGCCGGTTCTCAGTTCGGAATTTCGGGGAGGAAGGGATGAGGCAAAGCACACATCCACCACATTGCCGCGCACGGCTGTGATGGTGCCCAGATGATTCGCTGGCGAGGCCATGTTCATGTCCATCCACCCTGATGGTTTTACCCGACTCTCCAAAAAGAGATTAGCAGAGAGTCAGGTAATTACCGGGTCCTGGACGCGTGGCGCTCGCCAGGCTTACCACATAAGGTCGTCGGGAATCTCATACCCCGCATAAGGGTCGTCTTCGCCCACGTCGTCCTGTTGGCGATCGTGCAGCGAGACCACCGCCGATTCATCCCGCTCCATGATCTTGCGGGCGACTTTTTCGGGCACCACTTCGTAGCTCTCGCCAAAGGCGACCACTGCCAGACGGCCCCGGGATAGCTGGTCCACCATGGTGTCGTCCACCAGGATCTTCTTGATTTTCTTGCCATCGACGAACTGGTAAGAGGTTTCGCCCCGGCTGCGGTCCAGCCGATTGGTTTCCACCAGCTGACGGATCTGGGCCTGGATCGCCTTTTTCTCGGCCTCTTTCTTCCGCTCCAGATTCAACTGGCGGTCGCGCTCGGCTTTTTCTTCCCGAGCCTGGCGGGCGCGGATTTCCGCCTCGTTCACCTCCACGTGGCCCTTGGGCTGTTGTTTGCGCTTTTTGCGTTTTTCCGAGCGAATGGCCTTGGCCTTCTTTTCATCGGCCAGGCCGGCTTTCAATAACTGATCCTGCAGGGATGACATCAGTAACTCCACTCAATGTGTGTCTGGAACATGGTGTAGTATACCCGCACATCCAAGCCTCTATAACA
>Ga0208561_100057_pt1 | contig 33018 bp, 37 predicted proteins | sample Shrwel1BS1Day9_FD_187536 | JGI IMG/M metagenome (GOLD analysis project Ga0208561, IMG submission 187536) | Subsurface microbial communities from deep shales in Ohio, USA - Utica-3 well 1 S-1-Day9 (SPAdes) (version 2) ... | reverse complement strand
TCATTATAGAATGCTATTAAAATTGGTATATAGTGAAAACTTTTTTCATCATAATGTGATAGATTAAAAGCATAGTCTGCTAAAAGTTTATATTTCAAGTCAAATTGATTCTTTTTAAATACTTCTTTGTTATAAACAATCGCTTGGTGACAAATGTTATGAAACATCATTTTAAATTTTGTAAATTTACCGTTATAGATCTTATGCTTTTTTGGCATATAAACATCACCATAAATGGCTTTTTTACTTACATCTAAATTATCAGCTACTTTATGTAAAACATCATATAAAATATCATCTGCACCTAGGAAATAGATCCAATTACCCTTAGCTACTTTTATCCCCTTATTCATAGCATCATAAATACCTTTGTCTGGTTCGCTGACCCAGTAATCGATAGCGTGTTCGTATTTCTTTATTATATCAAGGGTGCCGTCTGTGGAGCCGCCGTCGATAATAATGTATTCTACATTGGGATACGTTTGGTTGATGACGCTTAGGATGGTTTCTTCGAGGTATTTCTCGCCGTTGAAGACGACGGTGATAATTGAGATAAGCGGAAGCTTATCTAATTTTGAATGTTGAATGTTGAATGTTGAATTATCGGAGTCAGGATTATCTAATGTTGAATGTTGAATTTTGAATGTTGAATTGATAGAGGCAAAATAATCGTTGATTTTTTGTTGGATTTCGGGGGGGGCGGGCTGGATCGGGTTATTATAGAAATCTGTAATATACCAAGTATTATTGTTAGATGTAAGATGTGAAATGTGAGGTGTGAAGTCCGCAGTGTTGGTGTCGGAATTATCTAATTTTGAATGTTGAATGTTGAATGTTGAATTGTTGAGTTTTGAATTATCGACTTTAAATTCATTGCCATATTTATCATTTAAAATTAAGCATTCATCATTAAACATTAAATTTTCGTATGAAAATTTGAAGTATCCTTTAGTCCTAAGTCCGCCTTCGCCTTTGCGACCTTCGGTTTCCGGCAAAAAAAGCATTGTCTCGAATTTATCATCTGGATTACCTATTAGTTTTGAATGTTGAATGTTTAATGTTGAATCATTGATTTTCCACTTAAATTCTTTTTTAATTTTTCCGTCTTCATCAAATTCAAGCTGGTCGTCAAATGGACGGATCATCAATTGTGTTGTGCTGTATCGTTTATCGCCATGTGAAATGTTAGGCGTAAAATGTGAAACGTTATCTGACATTATTTATTTCCTCTGTAGTTATTGGTGTACTTGTGTACTGGTTATTGGTGTACTGGTTATTTGTGTGACCCTGTAAATAATTCTGTATAAGTGTCATTTTATACATTTAGCCGTTCCTCATATTTTATCAAAAATCTATTCATAGCAGCTTTCCTTTCACTTTGAGGCATTGTCCACTTTTTAAAAAGCCTGCCTAATCATTATTTATATATTAGAATTATTGCCCCAGTTTAATATCAGCTCTGCTGATAGACCAAAGGTCATACCCTATTAAGTGCTGCCAAGAGCAGCCCATCTAAGATGGATTTAACAGGGTAGACATTATTTACATTTTTATATCTTAATTTGTCCAAATTTTCAACATTTTTCCATTTTCCATCTCATATCTCACATCTCACGTTTAACGTCTTACGTCTTACGTTTAACGTCTTACCGTTTCATACAGCTCAATATATTTTTCAGCCACGACTTTGCTGTCAAACTCCCGCACCACTTTCTTTCTCGCATTTGCACAAAGTTCATCATAGTTTGCAGCATTTAAAACCCATTCGATACCATTTGCTAAGTCTTTGCTTTCATATGGTTTGGCTAAATAGCCGTTTTTTTGATGTTCTACGATGTAGTAATCAATTGTTATTTACCCTATTTACTAAAAGTCATAATAAAAATTTTTGTAAATTTAGGTTTTTTAATTTGAATCATTAAGTAAGTTCTTCACATCATGAAATTTCTTAAAATTATTTTTTAGATACTCTATATCCATCTCCCACCACTTAATCTCTAAAAGTTTTTCTATCTCTTCTTTCTCAAATCTATATTTGATGACCTTAGCGGGTACTCCACCTGCAATAGCATAAGGTGGTATTTCTTTAGTCACCACAGAACCTGCTGCTACAATAGCCCCGTCACCAATTTGTACCCCATCTACAACAATAGAATTAGCACCAATCCATACATCATTGCCAATATTGATTCTTTCAAATTCTTCAAAATAGTTTTTATCAGCAAAACTTATTTGAGCCTGTTTTAAAGTTGAAAAGAAAATTGGGTGTGTTGAAACAAAATCTTTAGTTGGATGTTTTCCTAATCCCATTTTACAGTCTGGCCCTATGCTGCAAAACTTTCCTATGTTTGTTCTTGATATCTTTGTATTTCCAGCTATGTAAGTAAAATCTCCTAGGTTAACATTGTTTAAACTTACATCATTATAAATAGTATTATATATACCGAATGTACAGTTAGTAGCGTGAGACATGTACCCTATTTTTAAAAATTTGTCTCTATTTTTGTATTCCAGTAATTTTGATTTTATTAATTTTGCGAACCAAACCGATATCGGATTTTTCAAGATTGACTTTATATTAAACATTTTATGTCTTCCTTTCTAAAGCTATCTATATAGCTTTCTTTTGTTAAATTAATTACATCCACTCTACTTTTTCTAGCGTATAATTCAAGTTCTCTGTACATTTGAAAAGTAATAGCCCAAATTTTTAAAATTTCATGCATTTTCCATAACTCTGTAGATGCAGTATCTTTATAGAACAACCGGTTTTCCTCTGAATAAAAATGCTTATCAACTAAAAGAAGTTGGTTTTTACTATTAACACGTAAATCCTTAATCCACGAATGATCAGCACCCAGTAAATAAATATTTTTATATGCCATATTTATACTTAAATAAATTGCACCTATTAATACATTTTGTCCTCTAGGCATTGCCAAATTTCTTTTGAATAAAAAATGTTTAATTGATGTAAAACCGTATGCTGGATTAGTATTAAAATAAATTATTTCTATGTTGTGATTTTGTTTTTGCAGTTCACTCCATTGATTCTTCATATCGGTTTGTTTGGGTATGAATATTTTCATATTCCATGTTACATTCTTAATTAAACTTTCAATAACATCCTCTTGAAGTTTTAAAAATTTTTCATCTGTATTTTTTTTTATAAAATATCTGGGATCTAAAAATATATAATATTTTGGTTTAATAGCGTTAAAATAATCAGTAAAACAAAAACTGTTCACACAAAATGTGTCATTATTTTTTAATAGCTCGATATCGTTAGATAAATTTTCATTTAAGCTAGGTCCATTACCTAAAATAAATATTTTATCACCGTAGTTTTTAGGTATCTTGTTTTTTACTAAGTAACTTTTATTTTTTAATACTCTGAGTAAACTTATTGTAGTTTCTCCAAATAGTTTAAAAAAAATTACAATTTTTTTCATTCTTTCCCCTTTAGTGTCCTATTAAGCTTATTTTTAATGAGGTGAGCTCCATATTATTTATATATTTTTAATCTTTTTCGTAAAATAACTAAAGTAATTTTTATATAATAAAACTGTTAGCAAGCAAAATATACAAAACACAGCTAACTTTATTATAAATATTTTCACACTAAAGTCAAAATAACTAATAAAAATGCTGACTACAATAAAAGCTAAGATTGTTACAACTTTACTGACCTCAAAATTAGGGTTAAAAAATTTTATGCCCACAAGATAAATAACTAACGCCTGATAAAAATAAGATATAAGGGTAGCAACAGCAGCTCCATAAATTCCGTAAATTGGAATGAAGATTAAATTTAGTAAAATATTTAGCAATGCTGAAGAACCCGTTAAAAAAGGAAGTAATTTTGTTTTTTTATAAAAGAAAATCGGGGAAGCTGCAAAATAGTATAAACCTTGCATAAAATATCCGGCTAAAATTATTTGCACTATACCGCTTGCTCTATGATATTCTGATGGGGTTAATAAAAATAAAATTTCTTTAGTAAACAATACCCCAAACAAACATATGCTACTTATAATAAATATCCAGTATGCAAAATATTTTCTGTTTTCATATTTTTTCTGATCATCTGAACAATCTGAAGACATCAAATCGAAATAATTTGGCTGCCAAGCTTGATTAATAGCTGTAACTAATATACTCATAACCATCCCGAGTTGATAAGCTAATGTATATAAGCCTAATTGGGACATCGAGACAAATTTTTCCAAAATAAATCTGTCTGCAGAGTTGTGCAAAACTCCGGCAAGCAAATGGAACACTATTGGCACACCAAAAGCTAATGCATATTTGACATATTCGCTCTTAAAATTTAAAGTAAAATTCTTAGCATAATTAAAATAAAAAATGAGAAAAAAAGCTAATTGACCATAAAAAAGACCTTCAATCCTTCCAAGAGCACCTTTCTTAAAATAAACAATCAGTATAATTGAAAAAATACTCATTGAAGCAAACTGTAAGAACTGTAAAACAGCCACTTTTTTATACTTCTTTGCAGCCATATTAAAAGAAATTACCATTTGGTTCATAATCTGCAAAAAAGCAGTCCATACCGTCAAAACCACGAAAGGATAAAAAGGAATATCTTTAATATTAAGCAAAGAATATAGAGATTTACCCCACAAAGTTATAACAGTACAAATGAAAATCAATACGGTCATTAAAAAAGCATTTGTAGAAAATAAGTATTCCCCAATTTTTTTGGCATTATCTTTAAACTCATAGAAATATCTTGTTTGAGCGCCAAAAAATCCAAACATTAGTATTGTAGCAAAAAGCTGTAAAACCATTTGCAGATATCCAACAATACCGTATTCGCTTGGTGTTAAATAATAAGTGAAAACGGGAATAAGGAAGAAACCGGAAGCTTTCGTTAGTATTTGTCCAATACTGTAAACCGAAGCCCCTTTAAAAACAGATTTTAGCGAGTATGCCATAGTTTTATCTTTCTCATTTTTATTTTAACTAAGCAGTATATGTAGATGAGATATTGTTTTAACGGTAATAAAACCAAAAGCAAAAATGTCTTAAAGTAATTGTGAAAATTTTATTTCCGCTAATTCCCAATCATATTCGTTATCGATATCCTGCACTTCTGATTCTTGTAAAATCATCGGCCTGGTTTTACCACAAGCCAAAGTTTTTTCTTTAAGAAAAGTTTCAGTTCTTGCCCAATAAAATTGCCCGGCATCGTGGTATACCGGTTCTAAATCTTGACTGCGTTTGTTAATATTCTCAGGCCAAATATATTCTAATTCCATTTTTTTAGTTATTTTGAATGCTCTTTGAATTGGGTAACTGAATTGCACTACAGGTATCACACTGTCTGATTGTTCATTTGTTAACAATTTGAAGGCATTTTTTAATTTATCTGAATTGGTAAAAGGAGCTGTAGGATAAATGCAGCAAAAATAATCAAATTTCTTGCCTAATTTTTTATATTCATCCAAAACCTCGAGAATTACATCTGCTGTTGTAGCAAAGTCATCGGAATTTTTTTCTGATCGCATAAAAGGAATTTTTGCGCCATAATCCTGTGCAACTTTAGCAATATCCGAGTCATCAGTAGAAACCATTACTTCATCAAATAAACCACAATTTATTGCAGCTTCAATACTGTATGCAATTATAGGCTTTCCTAAAAAATTTTTAATGTTTTTACGTGGTATTCTTTTGCTGCCTCCACGGGCAGGAATTATTGCAAGTCTTATCATATCTTATAATCTTTATTTAATAGTGATAGTATGAAACTGTCATAATATTTACCGTTTTCAAAACAATTTTGTCTTAATCTTCCATCTATTTTGAAATCAAATTGGTTTTGGAAAAAGTTAAGCTTTTTATTATCAAATTCATAAAGTTCCATCCAAATCTTATTAAGATTAAGATTCTCAAAACCATATTTAATTAGCAATTGAGCTGAATCTTTAGCCAATCCCTTTTCATCAATATACTCTTCATTTTTACCGATATAAAAGGAAAGATCGGCAGATCTTATTACCCAATTAATATAAAGTAGGCCGCAAGCACCAACCGGTTTATTATCAGCTAACTCAATAATAATGAACATAAAATCATTTGGATTGTTTACACAAGATTTTTCATACCATTGAATTTGATTCGCCATATTTAATTCACGCACTTCTCTAAAATTCTTTCTAAATTCTTCAATATTACGCCAATCTCTCAATAACTGTAAATCTTCCTTTTCCACAGCTCTTAAACCAACTAAATCTCCTTTAATCATTAGAAAAATCCTCTAATTTTACTAATTCATCACTTTTTACGCTTACTTTTAATTCTTTACCAACTATTTTATTAATTTCATATGGATGTAATCCTTCTACACTATAAGGTCTTAAAGGAAAAACATCATTTTTGTTAATTATATGGCCTTTCTCCAAATTTAAAGCATAACGCAAAGCTCGTCTTTGGACATACATGGTTTCTTTTTCATTATCTTCTATTCTTTTAACTCCATCACCCATGGCACGTTGAAGTTGATCACATGCATTCACCATATCTTTCCAAGCTCTGGGATTCATAGCAAATTTATGGTCAGGACCCTCACGTAAAATATCATCTGTAAAATGTTTTTCAAAAACCCTTGCACCAAGAGCATAAGCTCCCAATACTGTTGAATAACCTGGAGTATGATCACTTAACCCCAAAACCGTCTCAGGATAAATCTTTTTATACTCATTTAGAACATTCAAATTAATGAAGTTAAAATTTTGTTCACTCCCTGTGTAATTAGTGTTGCACTGCATAAGAACAATATCGTTCGTTTGTTCTAATAATATGTCCATAGCCCTTTTTACGTCTTCCAAGTTAGACGCACCCGTAGCTAAGAGAATCGGTTTGCCTTTTTTAGCAATATATCGAATTATATCAAGCCAAGTAATATCTCCGGATCCTATTTTAAATACTTCAACGTATTCGTCAACTAAGTCAACAGATTGAAAATCATATGGGCTTGTAAAATATTCAATACCAACTGAATCACATTTTTCTTTCAATTTTGATGTCCAGTCAAAACTTAAGCTTGCATCTTCATAAATCTCATAAACAGACTTCTTCCAACTTTTCTGATGAGATAACTGTCCATGAAGAGAATCAAAACCAGTTTTGCTAACAATTTGGGGAGCCTGAAAATTTTGAAATTTTGCTGCGTCAGCTCCTGCCTCCTTAGCAAGTTCAATCAATTTATATGCACGCTCCAAATTACCATCATGGTTTGCTCCGATATCTGCAATAAAATATGGCTTTTCATCAATACCAATAGTTTTTTTACCAAGTTTAATTTTCATTTAATATAACCTCCTTGTAATCAGCTACTAATTCATCAATTCCTTCTTCGATTGTGGGTAATTGCATACAATTTAATGCCTTAGAAACATTAAGAGATGTGTTTTCAGGCCTCTTCAGCCCATTATTTATATTATAAGATCTTCCCGCTAATACTAAATCAGTTTTACCTGTTAGTCTAACTGCTAAATATCTTAAAAAAGAATATTTACTAAATATATTTTGTGAAGCTAAGTGGAGCACACCGTTATTATTTTTCTTAACTAACTCAAGCAAAATATTAGCTAGTTGTTTAGTATAAATTGCATTAAATACAACATTTGTAAAACCAGTTATCGAAGTTCCTTTTTGGAAATTATTTATTGCCCATTCAGCAAGGGAACTTTTTAAAGGTGTATTAAAACCAAAAATATTTGTTCTTATCACTAAATTATTATCATTTGTCATAGTTTCTTCTTCACCAATTAACTTAGATTTAGAGTAATAGTTTTGAGGATTTGGTTCATCAGACTCTCTAAAATTCCCTTTAAAGCCATCAAAAACCGAATCTGTAGAAATATAAATTAACTTTGTATTTCTTTTGGAGATATAATTAATTTCTTTTGGTACACCAGCGTGTACTGCTATTGCATCCTCTTTATTATCCTCACAAAACTTAAGACTCACTATTGCGGCACAGTGAATAAAAATCTCAGGTTGAAATTTTTGCATTATTTCAGCAATAAATTTTTTTTCAGTTAAATCACCTATTAATTGTCTCTCGTTGGGTATATTATTATTAGTGAATTTATCAACTCCATAGACATTAAATGCGCTTTCATTTGAAAAAATTGAATATACATCTTGTCCGAGCATTCCAGTTGTTCCTGAAATAACAATATTTCTCATTATTTAATCCCCATAAATTATTTGATCGGCTCCGTCTATGTTTTCCACAATTAAGTTTCTAAGCTCATCAACTGACAAGAAGTGCTTATTGTTACCACTGTTATATGCAAATCCAAATTCACAAAACTTGCCTGGGATACCGTTACTTTCTTGTTTGAATTTATCAATATCCCACAACTGGGTAGAAGGTAAAATAACAAAATAGTCATCAAATTCAATTGAGTTAATCGAATCTGTAGCGGTAATCATTTCTTCATGCAATTTTTCTCCGGGTCTTATACCTACTTCTTTAGTCTCAATTTCCGGATCAATTGCTTTTGCTACGTCTAAAATATTATAAGATGGTATCTTTGGCACAAATATTTCCCCGCCCCACATGCGCTCAAGGTTCTTCACAACAAAATCTACACCTTCCTGCAAGGTAATATTAAATCTGGTCATTCTTTTATCAGTGATCGGTAAAACTCCTTCCTTTTTCTTTTTAAGAAAAAAAGGGATTACGGAGCCACGGCTGCCCATAACATTGCCATATCGAACCACTGAAAACTTTATCTCTCTCTTGCCTTTAAAATTATTGGCAGCAACAAAAAGTTTGTCTGATGTTAATTTTGTTGCACCATACAAGTTAATGGGGGCTGCTGCTTTATCTGTGCTCAAAGCAATTACTTTTTCTATTGAATTATCAAGAGCAGCATCAATAACATTCTGCGCACCGATGACATTTGTCATAACGGCTTCAAAAGGATTATATTCTGCGGCAGGAACTTGCTTAAGAGCTGCAGCATGGATTACAATGTCAACATCTTCCATAGCTCGTTTCAGCCTGTTAGCATCCCGAACATCACCTATAAAGTAGCGCATTATTTTCTTATGGGGATTAAAAGTAGCAGACTCTTGCATTTCAAACTGCTTTAACTCGTCCCGGCTGTAAACAATTATTTTTTTCGGACTGTATTTATTTAATATAGTTTTTATGAAAGTCTTGCCAAAAGAGCCAGTACCCCCTGTTACTAAAATCGATTTATTATTTAACATTCTTACCTCCAAAATAATAGTACAAATACAGCCTAAAATAATTATCATAATTTTATAACCAATTAGAACTTAAAAGTCAATTTTTCAATAATTTGGCTTATAACTAAAAAGTTTATGCTTTTTTGTACAAGCTCATAAATAAGCACTTATAAATTATTCCACCGTCACACTTTTCGCCAGATTCCTCGGCTGATCAACTTTAAGACAGTTGAATGAGTTGATAAAGTTGAAACGGTTGAGGAAGTTTAGCATGTTTGTGACTTTCTCAATGAGTTTATCATATAAGCAATTTTACTGGCATCGGATCTTAAATCCTGCAAATCATTTTCTGATATATAACCTATATCTTTTGCAATTTCAAGCTGACAAAGAACCTCCATTAGTGAGCTGTAAGCAATTTGTGAAAAATGTGCCTGGTCTTTTTTGGATTTCCGAGAAGAACCCTCAGCCAAATTCGATGAAACAGAAACTGCTGCCCTTCTGAGTTGAGAAACTAATCCAAACTTTTCTTCATTTGGAAAATTTTCAGTGTTTTTATAAATTTTTACTGCAAAAGCTTTGGATAGCTTCCACACCTCTAATTTTTCAAAAGGAAAAATATAATCAGCCACTTCAACCCTCTCAACTATTTCAACATTATCAACCTTAGACCTACTCATCTATTTTAATCTGCAACTTTATTTATTTGCAATTTTTCCATTCACTCTCAATTTTACTGTTTAAATACCAGTTGTACATTTTTTTTATACCCCCTTTTAACTCCACTTTATGCTTCCAACCTAAACTGTGAAGTTTTGAGGGGTCAGTTAGTTTTACCGGTGTGCCGTCAGGTTTGTCGGTATTGTAGTACAGTTCGCCTTTAAAACCGACGATTTGTTTTATTAACTCGGCTAACTCTTTTATGCTTATATCAATGCCGGTGCCGATATTCAAATGAGTATTGCGAATTTCATTCGCACTCTCATTTGATAATTTTGAATTTTGAATGTTAAATGTTGAATTGATTATATCTTGAAAGTCAACGGATTCCATGAGGAATACACAGGCGTCAGCCATATCCTCACTCCATAGAAATTCTCTGCGTGGAGAACCGGTACCCCAAATTTCGATTCTAACTGAGTTAGAATCAATGTTAAATTTTGAATTTTGAATTTTGAATTGTTTGATGCCGTATTTTTCTAAAACATTTAGTATTTCTTCTTTTGTATTGTCTCCGGTAATTCCTTCTATCGGATTTTTATTCAAATCTTCTTTTATCATTTCCCAGTTTTCATCTTTCTTAGCACTTAACACTTCCCACTTAACACTTTCGAGGCATTTCCCGAGATGCATTTTACGAAGTAAAGCAGGCAACACATGCGATTTCTCAAGATCAAAATTATCATTAGGACCATAAAGATTTGTCGGCATCACTGAGATAAAATTCGTGCCATACTGAAGATTATAGCTTTCGCACATTTTTATACCTGCTATCTTTGCAATCGCATATGGCTCATTGGTATATTCCAAAGGAGCGGTCAAAAGGTATTCTTCCTTCATAGGCTGAGGACACTCTTTGGGATAAATGCAGGTGCTGCCCAAAAACATCAGCTTTTTCACTCCATGCTTATAGCTCTGGTGGATGACATTGTTCTGTATCTGCAAATTTTCATAAATAAATTCAGCACGGTATTTATTATTGGCTACGATTCCGCCGACTTTGGCAGCAGCTAAAAATACGAACTCAGGTTTATGTTGTTCGAAAAATTTTTCCACCTCTGAAGTATCGAGTAAATCTAGTTTTATGTACTGAACTGAGTTCGTATTTAATTTTGAATTTTGAATGTTTAATTCTGAATTGTTTTGTGGAAGTCTGTTTCTGTAGTTACTTATTATGTTTGTGTATCCTTTATCCAGTAATTTCTTAATTATGGCAGAGCCTACTAAACCGGTACCGCCGGCGACAAAAACACTCTCGTGTTTTTGTAATGTTGAATTTTGAGTTTTGAATGATGAATTATTTTCCATTTTTACCTCAATACATTTTATAAGCATAATTGCATATTTATTTAGCATATAGCATTAAGTAAAAGAGATCTCTCCACTCCACTCCGTTTCGGTCGAGATGACAGGACTTTATCTCATTCCGAGCGGAGTCGAGGAATCTCTTGTCAAACGGCGTCTGAGATTTCTCCGCTCCACTTCGTTTCGGTCGAAATGACAGTTTTTTGTCATTCCGAGTAGAACCGAGGAATCTCTATTTTTATATAACAAATATATCTGCGTATCTGCTTAATATCTGAAAAAACAAGCTTTTGTTCATATTGTAATTAAAAATTAAGCATTCATAATTAAACATTTAACATTATAAAAAAATTTTCTCTCAGCCTTTCTCATCACCTAAACTTTTAGTAGAATAGTTTAACAATAATTCTAACTGATCTATGGCTACCTGATTTAATTGCACTAACCTTTCTTCAAAAGAAATATTCTGCTTTATTAATTGTGCATTTAGATTTTCTAAATTAGCCAATACCAATAATTGTTCAGCTGTAGAATAATCACGTATATTACCTTCTAATTTAGGATTTTTCTCCCTCCATTCCTTTGCAGTCATACCAAAAAGAGCAATGTTTAAAAGATCAGCTTCATTAGCATAGATATGTGGTGCTTTATTTTTAGTTATGTTGGGTGGAATAAGATTGCTTTTGATAGCATCTGTATGAATATGATAATTCATTTTTGCGAGCGTTCTTTTAATGTCCCAGCCGATTTTTTGTTTTTCTATCTCATCTTGTTTGAGCCTTTGAAACTCTTTGATGAGATAAAGCTTAAACTGCGGACTAATCCAACTGGCAAATTCAAAAGCTATATCTTTATGGGCATAAGTACCGCCGTATCGCCCAGCTTTTGCAACTATTCCAATGGCATTAGTTTTGTTTATCCACATTTTTACAGAAAGCGAAAAACGATTAAGCCCGGCTTCATTTTTAATTCCCTCGAATTCGGGGGAATTAAAATCCGGATTATAAATCTCTTCCCAAATTCCAAGAAACTCAATAGTGTTTTTATTTCTCAGCCATTTTTCTATGAGCACTAATCCATTTTCAATACTTTTGACCATATCAGTAAGTGATATGTAGTCCTCTTTGATGATTCTGATTTCCTGGTTTTGTACTACAATTTTATCTTTCATTTTCCTTCCATTAAAAATTCATAATTAAACATTTAACATTATAAAAAATTTTTACTCGTAAAAATTTTTTATTTCAAACCCTCCGTTTTTCAGATGCACATCTTTTTGCTGTTCGTAAAGGTCGGATTTTATCATGAGGCTGACAAGTTCATTGAAGCTGGTTTTTGGCTGCCAGCCGAGTTTTTGTTTTGCTTTGGACGGATCACCGAGTAAAATGTCAACCTCTGTGGGTCTGAAATAGCGGGGATCAACATGTATGATTGGCGTATCAATCAAATTTTGAATGTTGAATTTTGAATTTTTGTTTGGTTGATTGGTGTATTGGTTATTGGTTATTTGTTCGTAATGTTCCTTATCTATTGAATCTACAATTCCGACTTCGTCTACACCTGTACCTTCCCATCTGAGCTTTATGCCAAGCTCTGCAGCAGCCAATTCCACAAACTCTCTTACCGAATGTGTCTCACCTGTCGCAATAACGTAGTCTTCGGGAGTGTCCTGTTGTAGCATAAGCCACATTGCTTCCACAAAATCTTTTGCATGACCCCAGTCCCTTTTGGCATTCATGTTTCCTAAATATAAAGTATCCTGCAAACCGAGGCTAATACGTGCCAAAGCACGGGTTATTTTGCGTGTGACAAATGTTTCTCCCCTTCTCTCCGACTCATGATTAAACAGTATTCCGTTACAGGCATACATACCGTAAGCTTCCCGGTAATTTACAGTTGTCCAGTAACTGTAAAGTTTTGCGGCAGCGTAAGGGCTCCTGGGATAAAAAGGTGTCTTTTCTGTTTGCGGTATTTCCTGGACTTTACCGTAAAGTTCACTGGTGGATGCCTGATAAAACTTCACCTTCTTTTCCATCCCCAGTATGCGAATAGCCTCAAGTAGGCGCAAAGTTCCAAGTGCATCTGAGTTAGCTGTATATTCCGGTGTCTCAAAAGATACCTGTACATGGCTCTGAGCACCCAGATTATAGATTTCATCCGGCTGAGTCTGCTGTATAATTCTGATAAGATTTGTAGCATCTGTCAAATCACCATAATGCATAAAAAAACGAACCCCCTCATGATGAGGATCCACATATATATGATCCACCCTGTCCGTATTAAAAAGTGATGAACGACGCTTAATACCATGGACAGTATATCCTTTTGACAAAAGAAATTCAGCCAGATATGAGCCGTCCTGACCTGTGATTCCCGTGATTAGTGCTACTTTATTTGACATCTATGCCTCCGTGTAGTGTTGTTAGTGGTGTATTTATTGTTATTCGTAGTTATTCATAGTTATTCGTTGTTATTCATAGTTATTCGTTGTTATTTGATTGTATATTTAGAGTTTTCTTTTTATCGTGTCAATGAAGTTTTTCAGTTTGCAGGGCCGAGGAGCAAGGGAAAAGGTGGAGGTAGAGGTAAAGGTAAAGGCGGTTGAATGAGTTGAAGGAGTTGAAAAAACAGTTCAAAGGGCCTAGGCTCAAGGACCGAGGGACAAGGTTCAAGGTGCAAGTTTTACCCTTGGTTTTAAGTAGTTTTAACATATTTCATTAGCCCATGTTAAGATAAAGGTTGAGGTAAAGGTAAAGTTCATTTTGGATTCCTTATACAGGTTACAGGGCCAAGGTTCAAGGGGCAAGTTTTACCCTTGGTTTTAAGTAGTTTTAACATATTTCATTAGCCCATGTTAAGATAAAGGTTGAGGTAAAGGTAAAGTTCATTTTGGATTCCTTATACAATAGGTTACAGGGCCAAGGTTCAAGGGGCAAGTTTTACTATTTATTCTAAGTAGTTTTAACATATTTCATTAGCCCATAAATCATTTTTGATAATTCCTTTGTTTCTTGAATCCATTTATGACCAACTTCCTTTTCAATATATCCTGCCTCAATACCTATATAAACATGGGTACGAAGTTCACCGCAAGAACCTTTTGCATAAGTCAAAAACCTCGCCCTGTCTTTAGCAGTGTCTCGTTCATAGCCTTCGGAAATGTTTGACGGAATAGAAAGACCAGCACGAGTAATTTGATCACGAAAACCGTAATCTTTCAATGATTTAAAATACGTGTACAAATCTGCACTAAGTCTCGAAGATCTTTTCCATACTTCTAATTCTTCAAAATTCGCCATAACTTAACCCTTGAGCCTTGGCCCTTGATCCTTGAGCCTTGGCCCTTGATCCTATAATTTCAAAAGGAAAAACATAATCAACCTTACTCAACTTTTTCAACCTCTTCAACTTTCTTAACCTTTGCCTTTCTCTTCTAATTCTTCAAAATTCGCCATAACTTAACCCTTGAGCCTTGAACCTCGGCCCTTCAGCCATAAATCTTCAGAAAGTTCTAATGATAGCTTATATATTTCAAGATCATCTAATTTCATTCGCAACCACAATAACAATTAATAACCATAAATATCAATCAATAACTATCAAATAACATTTTTAACTCAAAATTAAGCATTCAAAAATAAAAATTAACACGCTATCTCTCAATCATCTCACCTCTTACGCCTAACCTCTAACATTTTACGTTTAAAATATCCAAATTTTTATGCGAAACATTTTCCAGACCGCTCACTTTTCACCTCACATTTCACAATTTACCTCTTACACCTTACCTCTTACCTCTTACCTCTTACATCTTACATCTAAAATTTTACATTTCATCCGCTGTTTTTGAAAGCTTATAGTGTGTGTTTCTTCCCTGACCATATCTTTCTATCAAGTCTTTTTTTAAAAGAGTTTTTAGAATCTCTTTTGTTTTTGTTTCTCCATATCCCAGAAGTTCTAATGCCTCTTTTCTTGTGATTTTTTCATTATCAAGAAGATATAACAAAACTTTTTTTTCTTCTATTTCTAATTGGTCATAATCGGTCGCAATTGGTCGCAATCGGTCGTAATCGGTCGCAGTTTTTCTATGTTCATCCTGTTTTACATTTTGCATACGATAAAGTTCCACATCTACAAAATCGTTTTGTTCTTCTATTCTCGGTTCTTGTAGCCCGTTTGCTTTACAGATAGTTTTGATCCTGTTTATACCGCTTCCCCATTGCTCAATAAGCCCAAGTTCTTTAAAGGTGTTTGCTACCACTCTGTTCCTGGCTTCACTTCTTCCGTTTTCGATATCTTCTGCCGTGATTGTATTTGGGAAGCTTCCGGGAGAAACTATATTTACGATATCATCATAAACGCCAACTTTTATGTCTCTACCTTATTTTAGCTTCTTGCAATATCCGTGAGTGATATATAGTCATCTTCAATAATAGTAATTTCTCGTTCCTGAACTATGATTTTATTTTTCATAACTTCACCTACTAAGCACACTTGCATATTTGTTTGCTATATCGTTTCTTACGGTAGAGACCTCTCCGCTTCGGTCGAGGTGACAGAAAAAAAATCTAACACCCACACTCAAATTGACGCCTCACGGCTTTTTCCTCTGCCTTGACCTTCTCCGCCCTTAACCCTTGAGCCTTGCACCTCGGCCCTAGACTTCAAAAGTAAAGCCATAGTCTTCCTTTTTGGGCAAATTATCAGTAATATGAAAGATTTTTTCTGCTATTTCCATGGCTTCCTGCCAAATCGGCATTTCTTTAAAACTTGTATACATTTTTGAATCTCTACCTCTACCTCTTCCTTAACCTTTCCCTCATCCTTTACCTAAGCTTTAATATTTCCAACGTCAACTCATGCGCATATTTAAAAACATTCAGTTCAGTAACATCATTTATTTGCATTAAGACCCCTCACATTCACTGTCACTTTCACCTACAGCTGTCTAAATTCGGACAGGCTACCGCAGTTGCCGTATCATGAGTTTTGATCGGGGGAAATTCAGGAGTTATTTTATTGTACAAAAGGTTATTTATAATAAAATGTTTAAAATGTCAAGAACTTAGTGCTAAGTACTAAGTGCTAAGGGCTAAGCAGAGAAGGTTCAACGTTCAACGTTCAATGTTCAATGTTGAACATGAGGCGGGAAAAAGGCGTAAAGCGTGGGTGTGAGAGTGAGCGTAAGACAGGTAAAGGCTGAGGTAGAGGTATAGAAAAGCGTGAGGCGTGAAAGTGGGAGTGAGAGTGGATGTGAGATGCTTAGACTGGACTCGTGCCTTGGTTGCTACAACATTTTGTCATAATCCGAATGTGACCCAATCCAGAACCAGATTATTTCACCATCCTGCTGTATACCCAATGCACGATAATCTTTTGAAATACGTATCGAATAAATCGGACGCTTTGAATGAACTCGTTTGAAGTGTAACCCAGGATGATAAGGGTCTTTTTTGAATTGAGCGTATGCTTCTCTCGCCTGCTTTTGTATTTCCTTTGGTAGTTCTCCCAAGAGCTTGCGGAACCGCTCTGTGGTATGAGACATCATAGATTGTCAATATCCAATGGTTTTGTCTTGCCTTCAGAATGTTCTGCAAGTGACTCATCGGCAAGCTTATCTAACAAATCTTCAGATTCGGCAAATGCTTTTTCCCATTTTTTATCGGATATAATCTCATCCATCAACCATCGTGCCAGAGAATTTTGTTCCAATTCCGACAATTTTGATGCCTCTTCAAAGGCTTTATCAAGAAGTTGTGTCATGGTTAACCTCCTTGTTTTTCTTGCTAATAATATTAATAGACCGAGTCTTAATAGTGAACCCAAAATGTTAATAATGCTTGCAACAATCCGTATTTGCCAGATTTCGGTATTTACAGCTAACTATATAATAAATGTTTGTGCAATATTTTTCAACTTTAAAATCCGGTGAGGACGTAAGGCGTGGGTGTGAAAGTGGGCGTGAGACAGGTTGAGGTTGAGGTTGAGGTTGAGATGGTTGATACGGTTGAGGGAGAACCGGTTGAGAGAGTTGAGATGGTTGAAAAGGTTGAGGAAGTTTAGCATGTTTGCGATTTCCTTAACTTTATAGTATATTTGTTGTTATTCGTGGTTATTCGTCGTAATTCATTGTTATTTATGGTGTATTCCTTGTTATTAGTGGTTATTCATAGTGTATTTGTTGTAAGTCGTATAATTAAAGTTTTCTTTTTATAGAGTCAATGAAGTTATTCTGTTTATAGGGCAGAAGCGTCGTGGACGTGAATGTGGGTGTGGGTGTGAGTGTGGATGTGGACGTGAGAGCAAGTTGATAAAGTTTAGCATGTTTTCCCAGTTCAAAGGGCCGAGGAGCAAGGTTCAAGGGGTAATGACAAAACAGGTTGATAAAGTTGAGCAGACTGAGATAGCCGGTCTCGTCAAAGAGCTTTTAGTTTTTCAATAACAAACTCCAGGTATTTATTATGCTCACAATAAGCTTCAATTAACTCTTTTTTTAAGGGTTCTTCAATTTTGTTAATTTGCTCCAATATATCATTAGTAAAATACGGTAAATCATTTTTAACAACGTCCCAAACTTCTTCCGGATCGATACCGAAATAATTATGAATAAGTAAATTTCTGAAATCGACCACTACACGGGCGTTTTCATCCAATATATTTGAATTAATAAGATGCCTGGCTGCTTCTCCAATTATTTCAAATTCCCTGATAACACTGTCCCAAGCATTGAAATCATGAAGTAATTCCTCAGAGTTTTCAAATTTTTCAACAGTTTTTTCAATCTTTAAGATTGCAACATATATGTCAAAAAGAAAAAGCTCCACTCTTCTTTCAGACATGTGTAATGTCTTTCTGTATATTCTTTTTTATATATGGGTTCATAGCACTATAAAACCCAATATCTACATCCATATTCAGTTTTTCCATCAGATATCTTTTAGCTTTTGCAATTAAAAAGCCATTTTTTCTATCCATGTCAATAATTATTATATCAATATCATTATATCCAGGCTCATCATCCCTAGCAAAAGATCCAAAAACAGCTATCTCATTTATACCAAAAAGCCTTTTTAATTCTGGTTTCAGTTCCCTCAGATATTCAAGCACTTGTTTTTTTGTGCGTTCTTTTTTTACAGTGGCCATAATGACACTCCTTTTATTATAACTACTTTTATTATAACTACTTTAAGTAATTATAGTAATGCTGAAAATATTTTGCAATAAGGATTGTATTAGCGCTAAGTGTGCTAAGTGTTAAGTGTTAAGAGCTAAGTTTACAGGGACAAGGCTCAAGTGGATGTGAGCGTGAGTGTGAGACAGGTAGAGGTTGAGGTAGAGGTAGAGGGAAAAACTCAATTCACATACGTCCCTTCCAGTAATCCGGATCCCTATGCAAGTGCATTATTCCAACGATCAGAATTCCATCACTTTCCTCAGAATACAAAACACCATAAGGAAACCGCTGCACCAAAGAACGTCGTATTTGCCCATCAATGATCGTCCAGGCACGCGGATAAGCAAGAGCACGCTGGACTGCTGAATACACTTCAACTGCAAAATCTTTACCGAGGCCGGGCTCTACGTTTTCATAAGCACACTTGCATATTTGTTTGTTATATCGTTTCTTGCAGTAGAGATTTCACACTTCGCCCGCAGGCTATTACATCAAGAGGTCTTTTTTCAAACAACGGTTGAGATCTCTCCGCTCCACCCCGTTCCGGTCGAGATGACATTATGCAGGTGGTTGTCATTCCGAGTGGAACCGAGGAATCTCTATCTATATATTAAAAATTTCTACGTTTTCATAGTATTGGATGGCTGCTGAAAACTCAGCTTCCGCGTCGGGATGAAAATGAATACTCATCCTTCAAATTTTTTCCAAATCTTCCCAAAAACCTGTTCCCCTGGAACAGCTGCAGTGGCACCCGAGTGAATCTCTTCACGACGTTTTCGTGCAACTGCTGCCCATTTTTTGTCAATTTCCGACTCCGGTGGATTGAGACTGCGAAGAAGTGAGTCAACCACCATAGTCCGCTGCTCGACAGGAAGAGACTCTGCTTCCTCTATTAAATCTTTAATCTTCATATTATCACCTCACCTACAGAAAGTCTTTGTTCCGAACAATGGCTATACTTTTTTCTAATCATTTTCAGCCTATTTTATTACGGTACCTGGCTCAGATAAAGCATCAATAACATACACTTATATCCTTTCTTTCGATGCTTCTCGTAATTTATGTAATATTCGTAGTTGCAATACTCTAAATATTTACAAGTAATTATATAATAAATGGTTGTACAATGTTTTTCAACTTTAAAATCCGGGTGAAACGGGGGATGGGGGACGTGAAACGTGAGACGTGAAAGTGGGCGTGGGAGTGAGACAGGTAGAGGTTGAGGTAGAGGTAGAGGGAAAAACTCAATTCACATACGTCCTTTCCAGTAGTCCGGATCCCTATGCAAGTGCATTATTCCAACGATCAGAATTCCATCACTTTCCTCAGAATACAAAACACCATAAGGAAACCGCTGCACCAAAGAACGTCGTATTTGCCCATCAATGATTGTCCAGGCACGCGGATAAGCAAGAGCACGCTGGACTGCTGAATACACTTCAACTGCAAAATCTTTACCGAGGCCGGGCTCTACGTTTTCATAAGCACACTTGCATATTTGTTTGCTATATCTTTTCTTACGGGAGAGACCTCTCCGCTTCGGTCGCCCCGTTAAATATCAGCTCTGCTGATTGCCTGCGGCATTTAACCAGGCAAGAGGTGACAGTTTTCTGGCTCCTCGAACGGGGAAAATCTCTAGCATCCGCCTTGTGCGGATAAATATGCCGCAGGCATCATTCTGAGCAGATCCGCCCTTGGGCGGAGGAATCGAGGAATCCCTTCTTTTATATAACAAATATATCCATATATTCTCTCACTGTCACTTCCACTCTCACATTCACGCATCACGGCTTTCCTCCGGCTCACATTTCCTCAATACAAAAAGCCAAAAAGCCAAAGGGGAATCTTGTTTCCGCTGCCTATTTCTATATCATCCGCCACTACATAACCGTTTTCAGTATCTTTAATCTGGTTGAAATTTTTGTTTTTCCCACCTATCTCTATAAGGTACTTGCCATCAATTAAAAGGTCTCCCTTTTTAGGATAACTTAAATGATAAAAATTCCTTAACTGTGAAACAACAAAAGTCTCTCGGATTGTTCCTGTTTTTTGGTTTTCACAGTAACAGAAATTAAGATTCGTGTTATTGAGAAATATTTTTTCCGGTTTCGTGAATATTGCATCACCTTTTACAGCCGGTTTTAAAATATTCAATAAATTCCCTTTGTCCAAATAATCAATGTAATGATACAAAGTGTTCCTGTTTAAACCTGCTTTTTGTGCCAGTTTTGTTAAATTTAGCTCATATGGTTCTGACATACATATTAGTTTTACAAGCTTTTTAAGCTTAATAATATTTTTGGGCTCAATCTTAAACAAAATCGGCAAATCCGACTCAATAACAATATTTATAGCTTCTTCTAATTTATTGTAATATGTTTGCGGATTTTCAAAATAAAAAGGATAAAAACCTTTTTTTAAGTATTCTGAAAAATATTCCAGTGGCTTTATGCGATTCATCACATCATAAGCTATTTCCATATGATTATTAACTAATTCTGATATGGAACAGCTGCTAAAATTTAATCCGGTTTTCAATTCAAGATATTCTCTGAAAGACAAACCTTTTAATCGGTACAAAACCGCTCTTCTGCTTAAATCGGTTTTAGCATTCTCCAATCTTAATGCAGAGGAGCCTGAAAAGAGAACTTTCAGATCCAAAAAGTCATAAATCTGTTTAAGGTGGCGCTGAAACTCCGGATACTTATGTATTTCATCAAGAACTAAAACTTCCCCGCCTTTCATAGAAAATTCTTTCGCAAGGTCAAACAAAGAAATATTGCTAATCTCTATAGAATCAGCAGATATGTATAGCTTTTTGGATAAATCCACATTATTTTCTTTTAAAAACTGAAACAGAAAAGTTGTTTTGCCGATTCCTCTGGCACCTAAGATACCTATAAGTTTATCTTTAAAATCGACTTGCTCAAAAAAATATCTTTTATACTTAATATCAAACCGTGGCAGTAGTGATAAAAAACGTTCCCTCAGAATTTCCAACAAGCCATCACCTCTTTATGCTTATTATAATAAGCATAAGAATAGACCTTTTGCTTAATACAGTCAACAATCATGTGAGATTTGTTGCCTTATTAGATTTTTGTCCCATTTTCATTGAAGCGATACAAATTTTCACAACATTACTGCGATATAAGTCTGAATGGTATGGCAGGGCTCTTGTTACGGCTGACAGGTATTACCCAAGCACTAAAATATGCCATGTATGTGGTTATAAAAATAAGACATTGCAATTGTCCCACAGAAGATGGCAATGTCCTGAGTGTGGTATTAGACATGACCGTGACATAAATGCCAGTATTAATCTTAGAAATATAGGTCTGAGTAGGGTAGGAACTACCCGAATTAACGCCTGTGGAGAGTGCCATGACGGCGGAATGGGGAAAACCTCAGTCTACGAGTTATCACCCGTTGAAGCAGGAAGCCTCGCCTTCTATAAGGCGGGGTAGTTCACTACTTTTGTATTTCATGAGATAATAATTCTTTTTCAATTATTTTTTGCTGTTTTTTCTAAAAGGTCATTTGCAGACCCTTCAACTTTATCAACCTGTTTTCACTCACACGAACACGAACACTAACACTCACACCAGCTACCCACCCTTAAAAATTTATTATTCCGGTGCCTTTAAGGTGTTTGATAACTTTTTCCACGGCTTTATCAACGCTGAGATCTTTTGTGTCCAGATGAATTTCCGGGTTTAGCGGCTCTTCATACGGAGAATCAACACCGGTAAATTCTTTTATTTCCCCGGCTCTGGCTCTTTTGTAAAGCCCTTTGGGATCCCTTTCTTCACAAACCTCCAGCGGCGTATCCACAAAAACTTCCATAAATTCCTCATCATTTACGATATTGCGCACATTGTCCCTGTCACTTCTGAAAGGGGAAATAAATGAAGTAAGAACAACCACACCTGCATCCAAAAAAAGCTTTGCAACTTCACCTATTCTCCTGATATTTTCTTCACGGTCGGCTTCTGAAAATCCCAGATCTTTATTCAATCCGTGCCTGACATTATCACCATCCAGAAGATAAGTATGCACGCCGTTTTGGTTTAGATAGGATTCAACCGCCCCCGCAATTGTTGACTTGCCTGCGCCGCTTAAACCGGTAAACCACAATATGCAGGGTCTGTGACCTTTTATTGCAATACGGTCCTCTTTGCTCACATTGGTGTCATGCCATACAACATTCCTGCTTTCAGCTTTATCTTTAATGAGACCTGCACCGGAGGTTACATTGGTGAGTCTGTCTATGAAAATAAAACTTCCCGTCTGTTTATGATCCACATATTTGTCATAAGCAATCTGGGAAGTGAGATGGATTTTACAGTATCCGATTTCGTTCAGATTGAGTGAGTCGGCATCCTGTTTTTGCAGTGTATTGACATCGACCTTGTATAATATCTCCTCAACATAGCCGCTTGTATAGGTGGACGCTCTTTTAATGTCATACTGTCTGTTTTTCACCAAAGGGTTTTCATTCATCCATATGACCATTGCGTAAAAGGAATCGCTGACCTCGGGGATATTTTCGGATTTGACTATCATATCGCCCCTGCTGATATCCAATTCGTCCTCCAAAGTCAGAGTAATAGACATCGGAGGCCACGCTACTTCCATAGTCTGCAGTGAGTCTTTTTTTTCGGTTTCCGAGTGATAGGCAGGAATTACTTCTTTTACAACGGATTCTTTTCTTGAAGGCAAAACTGTAACCTTTTCACCCGCCTTTATTGTACCTGATGCCACCATGCCCGAATAGCCGCGAAAAGAAGAGTGAGGTCTGTTGACATACTGTACGGGAAATCTGAAATCTCTCAAATTTATGTTGGCATCCACTTTGATATTCTCAAGGTTATAAAGCAGGCTTGCTCCTTCGTACCAAGGTGTTTTATCGCTGATATTGACAACATTGTCACCTTTAAGGGCGGAAATGGGGACAAAAACAACTTCCGGTTTGTCCTGACCGCTTTCAATTTGTGAAAGCAGATCCATATAATCTTTTTGAATTTGTTTAAAAACATCTTCGCTGTAATCTACAAGATCCATTTTGTTTACTGCAACAAGAAGATATTTTATACCGAGAAGTCTGGTGATGAAGGTGTGTCTCTTCGTCTGTGGCAAAACTCCTTTGGATGCGTCCATAAGAATCACAGCCAGCTCAGCATTGGAGGCACCTGTAGCCATATTTCTTGTATACTGTTCGTGTCCCGGAGTATCAGCAATGATAAATTTCCTTTTTTTTGTGGAAAAATATCTGTAGGCAACATCAATGGTAATTCCCTGTTCCCTTTCCGCCTGTAAACCGTCCACAATAAGTGCCAAATCCAGATTGTCGTCTGAAGAGCCTTTATACTTACTGTCTTTTTTTATTGAATCCAGCTGATCCTCGAATATAAGCTTGGAATCGTGCAGTAGCCTGCCGATCAGCGTACTCTTGCCATCATCCACACTACCGCATGTTATAAACCTTAAAAGTTCCTTCTCTTCATGTTCCTTCAGGTAAGCCAGAATATCTTTTTCTATCAGATCTGATTGGTGACTCATTTAAAAAACCTCCGGTGTTAGTGTTAAGCATTAAGTAATAAGTAATAAGTGTTAAGCATTAAGTGCTAAGTTCCAAGTACTAAGCGCTAAGTTTTAAGTACTAAGTAAGTACTTAACACTTAACGCTTAACGCTTAACGCTTAGCCCTTTGCCCTTCGCAATATCCAGGAACTTTATACTCTCTTTTTTGGAAGCTTTTTCCATTCCTTCGGCTATATTTGAAGCGATGGACAGGCTGCTTCTGGTAATTTGGTCTTTAAATCCATAATCTTTGGAATCTTGAAAATACTGATAAATACCGACTGATAATCGGCAGCTTCTTTTCCAAACATCAAGATTTTCACACTTCACCGCTTTTCTCCTTTATACTTAGCGCTTAACACTTAACACTTAGCGCTTAACACTAAAAATACCCTTCTATCTTTTTCTTCTCCATCGAGCCTGCCTGGTCAAAATCGATCACTCTGCCCTGACGCTCGGAAACCTTTGTCAGAAGCATTTCCTGTATCACTTCGGGGAGTGTGGTCGCATTGGATTTAATCGCGCCGGTGAGTGGATAGCAGCCAAGTGTCCTGAATCGAACCATTTCCTCTTTTATTGTTTCATCCTCACCGATGGGCATTCTGTCATCATCCACCATAATCAACACACCGTCCCTTTCCACAACCGGTCGTTTTTTGGCAAGATACAGCGGTACAACGGGGATATTTTCCAGATAAACGTAAAGCCATACATCCAGCTCTGTCCAGTTTGATAAAGGAAATACCCTTATACTTTCACCTTTTTTGATTTTACAATTGTAAATATTCCAGAGCTCCGGGCGCTGATTTTTGGGATCCCAGCGGTGTTTTTCATCTCTGAATGAGAAAACACGCTCTTTTGCCCTGGATTTCTCCTCGTCCCTTCGGGCACCACCGAAAACTGCATCAAATTTGTATTTATCCAAAGCTTTTTTCAGGGCTTCAGTTTTCATAATATCTGTGTGCACCTTACTGCCATGGATAAAGGGATTGATATTCTGTTTAATCCCTTCTTCATTGGAGTATACCAACAAGTCCAGCCCCAACTCTTCTGCTCTGCGGTCCCGAAATGTTATCATATCGCTGAATTTCCATGTTGTATCCACATGCATAAGCGGAAAAGGCGGCTTCCCAGGGTAAAAAGCCTTTAAGGCAAGATGCAGCATCACTGAAGAATCTTTACCTATAGAATAAAGCATGACTGGATTTTCGGATTCAGCCACCGCTTCCCGTATAATATGGATACTTTCGGCTTCAAGCTCTTTTAAATGTGTAAGTTTGTAATCGGAAATCATAAAATTTTCTCCTCTTTGTTTGTTCAATGTTCAATGTTCAACGTTCAAGGTTGAACGTTTGTGAACGTGGATGTGAAAGTGAATGTTAGATAAACATATTCAACATCTACCTTTTCATCTCTTCACTTCACTATTTCATCAATAAGTTCCACATACTAAAATATAAAAATATTTTATTTAAAAACATCAAGTACTTCAATTACCTCAAATACCTGAACTACCAAATACTAAGCTTTTGAAATGATTTACAACGGTTTCATCATATCTTCTCATTCCTATAAAATACGGATTTAGTACGGAATCTTTTGTATTATATTGCAATTTATTTCCCTCATTATCGAAAACAACACCGCCCGCGCATTCCAGCACACACTGCCCGGCTGCTGTATCCCACTCGGATGTGGGACCGAATCTCGGATAAACATCGGCTTTGCCTTCTGCCAGAAGACAGAATTTAAGGGAGCTCCCCGCAGCCACAATTTCGTATTTTTGAAAATTTGAAACAAATGTCTGCATAAGCTCACTCTGATGGGATCTGCTGCCAACGATTTTCAGCTTATTTGTGTTTAGATTATTATTAGCCGTCAACTTTATTTCACTTCCGTCATAATCTCTTCTAAAGGATCCGTTTTTTATATCAGCCAGATAAATCAGATTTTGAGCAGGAATAATTACAACACCTGCAACGGGAGTATTTTCTTTTATCAAAGCTATATTTACGGTAAATTCACCGTTCTTTTTTATAAATTCTTTTGTGCCGTCCAGGGGATCCACAAGCCAGTATTCATCCCATCTTTTTCTCTCTTGCCAGCTGATATCCGCAGATTCCTCGGATAAAATTGGAATTTCAGGCGTTATCTTTTTAAGCTCGGAAACAATATGTTCGTGAGAGCGCCTGTCAGCCTCAGTAAGAGGGCTGGAATCATCCTTGTGCTCAACCTGAATATCACCTTCATAAATTTTCATGATCCTGTCACCGGCTTCAACTGCAACCCGGATAATTTCTTCCATCAAATCTTTTGTCATCTAGCACCATCCTGAGACTGGTAAATATATGGAACACATTAAATTTATTGACTTCGTCAAATTTAGCTATTTACATAGCTGCTAATCGGTCTTTGACCGATGTTAAGCAGAAACGCAGATATATTTGTTATATAAGAATAGAGATTCCTCGGTTCCACTTCGTTCCACTCGGAATGACATAAAGTCCTGTCATCTCGACCGTAACGGAGTGGAGTGGAGAGATCTCATTTACTAAATGCTATATGCTAAATAAATATGCAATTATGCTTAGTGGGGCACATTAAAAACTCCATATAAACGGTATTAATATTACTGAAATTACCATATATGTTAAATTCAGAGGAATTCCTATTTTCAGAAAATCACTGAATTTATAACCACCAGGACCATACACCATAAGGTTTGTCTGATACCCCAGAGGTGTGGAAAAACTGGCTGAGGCTGCAACGGCGATAGCCATGGCAAAGGGCATAGGGCTAAGCCCTAATTGTGCAGAAAGTGACATGGCTATGGGGAATACCAGGGCTGCTGCTGCATTATTGGTAATAATTTCAGTCAAAAGGGTCGTTGAGAAATATATAGCAGCCAGATAACCGATATTTCCAAAGCTTCCCACAGAATTAACAATAAAAGAAGCCAGATAGCCGGCTGTTCCCGTCTGCTCCAGTGCTTTGCTCACACCGAGGGCTGCAGCAATCACTATTATAACATTTAACTCCAGCGACCTTCTCGCCTCAAATACAGAAAGTGTTTTTGTGAGCAAAAGAACCACCAAGACCACAAATGCCGCTGTGAAAATACTTGTAATTCCAAAAGTTGCAGACAATATCATTGCCAGTACCGAAATAAGCGATATCCATGATTTGCGCTTATCCACCACCGGTATTTTATCACCCTTGCTTATAAGGTAAAAATCTCTGGAACCACTCCAGATATTTATAAAATCATCACCTGTTATCAACAGTAACGTCTGTGTACAGCGACCACCGCTGCGTCGTAGCGGCTTCTAAAATTGCCCTCTTTAATTGTCTTATCAAGCATTGGGGAAGAATTTGAGACAACAACTTCCGTAAATCTTGCCTTGCCTTTCTCCAGCAACTCTCTGCAAAAATCATCATCATGTATGGGCTCAAGCCCTTCTACAGCCTGTAATTTCTTAATACCGTCAGCTTTGCCTGAGAAAAGAAGTATATCATCTTTATATAATTTTTCCGTTGGTTTTACCGGTGTAATCTGACTTCCATTTCTGACAAGCGTTACAAGATAAATATCCTCTAAATTCCTCAAACCTGCAGCTTCAATCGTTTTGCCTGCAAGATTTTCTCCTTTTACTTTCATTTCATAAAGGTATTCAATACCGGCTTTGGCAAACGAATTAAGAAGATCGGGTTTGTTTGGCAGCAACTTGTGACCGATAAACATCATAAATGCAAAGCCTGCAATGGCACAGGGAACACCTATCAGTGTAATATCAAAAATATTAAGTGAAATGTTTCTGTAATCATACAGCATCCCGCTTACAACAAGATTGGTTGAAGTACCTATAAGAGTACAGATACCGCCGAAAATGGAAGCATAGGAAAGAGGAATCAGGAACTTGGAAGGTGAAATTTTGCTCTTCAATGCCCAGTCTCTTACCGTAGGGATAAACATTGCCACCACTGGTGTATTATTTAAAAAGGAAGAAAGACCGAATACAGGAAGCATAATTTTAAGAAGGGATTTTCGACCGTCTTTGGCTTTACCTATAAAACGATCTGCCATAGCAGACAGAAATCCGGATTTTTGTACGGCAAAGGCTATGGGAAACAAGACAGCGACAGTCATCATACCTTTATTGGAAAAGCCGCTGAGAGCCTCAACAGGATCCAGTATCCCCGTTAACAGAAAAATCCCCAGTGCGCTGAACATTATCACATCAGGAGCAAACCACTCAAAAACCATCCCAAAAATCATCAGAAGTAAAATTATAAGCGTGAAAGCAATTTCAGGAGTCATTTATTTTCCTCCCTGAATTCGTTGGGATCGATATTCAGCTTTTTCATCTTTCCACGCAGTGTATTGGGATTAATCTGTAAAAGATGAGCGGCGCCATCTTTGCCCTCTACCTTGCCCTTACAGTGTTTCAGAACTTTCTCTATATGATTTTTAATAACTGTATCCAAAGGTTTTAGCTCAGAAATATCTTCAAAGCCTCCGCCCAAAGCCTCTTTTATTTTTAGCGATCTACCTTCGCCAAGTATAACCGCCCGCTCCATTACCGAAGCAAGTTCTCTCACATTACCCGGCCACCTGTAGGATTTTAAAATTTTAACATCGTATTCCGAGAGAGATCGTGGATAAAAACCCAGTCTCTCTGCAGCTCTTTTTGCAAAATAATCAGCCAGATCGGCTATATCGTCCAGGCGTTTTCTCAAAGGTGGAATTTCAATGGTAAAAACGGATAAACGCTCCCATAATTCTGACAGAAAGAGATCTTTGTTGATCATTTCTTCAATATTATTGCTGACTGACACCACAAGCCTGACGTCAATGTTTGTCGGTTTGCCCGATTTGTTGGTAATAGTACCGTTTGATATTATCCCAAGCAGTGTATATTGAGAATCTATTGAAAGTGAGCCTATTTCATCAAGAAGAAGAGTACCTCTGTGTGCTTTACCGAACCAACCCATGTTTTCTCTGCTTTGAGCATTGTTATCACCGAATAGATATTCCCACTGCAGGCTTTTTGGTACGGAAGCACAGTTTACCCTGATAAATGTAGCTGAGGATCTTTTGGAAGCCTTATGTATAGCCCTTGCTATAGCCTCCTTGCCGGCTCCGTTCTCTGCCAAAAGTGTAATAGGCTGATCAAGATGTGCGTACTCATGGATTTTATCCAGAACACCTTTCAAACCGGAATTGGCACCAATAATGTTGTTTACAGTATTAACATTAGTACTCAAGATAACCACCAAATATGACGGATTTTGTCCAAAACATGAACTATTCTACCAAAAAAGAAGGGAGTGTCAAGGAGAAAAATTGGTTAGTATTAAGTGTTAAGTGTTAAGTGCTAAGTGTTAAGTTTGCAGGAACGTAAGACGTAAAATGTGAGACGTGAGAAGGTAGAGACAGAGGCAGAGGTTGAGAAGGTTGAGGGGGTTGAAACGGTTGAGAGAGTTGAAGAGGTTGAGGGAGTTTAGAATGTTTACGATTTCCTGCCTCTTGTAGTTATTCGTAGTGTATTTGTTTCAATTCCTTGTTATTAATTGTTATATTTGATATTTTCTTTTTATAGCATTTGTTGATGAAACAAAAAACTGCAATGCGTGAATATGAATTCTATATTTCAAATTAATTCAGACAGCACTTTTTGTATTTTTTACCGCTGCCACATGGGCATAAATCATTTCTACCGACTTTAGACCGGGATTTTTGGCAGGCTTTTTCACCATGCTTGTAGTATCATCAGCCGCCTCATATAGGTATGGCTCTTCGCCCGGTAACGGTTTTAACTTTTGCTTTCAAATTTTCTTAAAACTTCCCGAGGTGTGAATCCATTGTTTTCCCGCATTCTGGTATTATTGGCTAGGTCTCTCACTAACTGCATAACTTTATCTATCTGCTCAGGACCTTCAAAAACAATGTCCATTCTTTCAAAATTATGCATGACAGTTTTCAAATCAAATCCATCCTGGCAAATTAACTGAATCTCTGCACAAAAGTCCTCGGCATCTCTTATATCACCTTCAAAAAATTCATCTTTCACATAATTTACCAATTCCTTAAACTGTTCATTTTTTTCAAAGTAAAATTCATTTGTATATTTAAGAAGTTTCTCTTTGTCCGGGACATAATAAGGTTTACCTGCTTTTTTTCTTAACAGCATATCAAATTCATCAAACTCAAGTATCATTTCATGAGCGAAGTAACCCTTATGGACACCAACAGATTCAGAAGCAATCACATCTTTCAATGGTTTCATCGTAAATTTTTCTACATCTTCGGTGCTGATTTGATCTTCATTCTGGCTGTTGTAAATTTCCACAACCTTATCTTTGTCCACAATGCCATATAAGTTTGTCAATGCTACAATGTACTTAGTCAATTGATCCATTTTATCACTCCTTTTACAAAAAAAATTTTCAAGCTCCAAAAAGCCCCGGCACAATCACTAATACTGCCTCACTCCCACATTCACATTCACATTCACATTCACTCATTCCTACCGTTTCATTATTTCAGCTTTATCAATATCGAGACTTTTGAACAACTCTATTTGTCATGCTGAATTTATTTCAGCATCTCGTATTATCAATAAATTATGAGACCCTGAAACAAGTTCAGGGCGACAATATCCCAATTATTCAAAAGTCTCATATCCAGTATTTTACAGACTCTGTCAAAAATATCAGCAGCAAAATTCAAAGCCTCTTTTATTTCATTCTGAGAAGGCATAGGTCTTCCGTGTTGGGGATATGCTTCTTCTATATGGTACTTTGTGATTTGCTCAAGCAAGTCTAAAAAATCATTTAAATTAACAAAATGCTCAACTTCTTGATATAACGTATATAAGTCATGTGTTCTCAGTATTTTTTGATTTTCATAAGCCAGGGAAGGATTTTAAAGTTTTCTCAACTGCATAGTGAATTTCAACCGCTGTAACATCACTATAGTGGTCAGCTTCATAGAAAAGGATTGCACCACTTAAATTATGCCAGGCTTTTGTAAGCCACTCCTTAGCTGCTCTTTTGTTCATAAAGCACCTTGCCTTTTTGCAAAATATCCACCTTATAAAAATAATCTTCCCTTTGGCTAACAAAGCTGGTAGGCGCAGATAAAATATCTATTCCGTTAATTTTATTTTTTTTCGAAGATCCCTAAGAGATCTCATTGCTTTTAATTCGTATTTTCTTGATTCTCTCATGTCCAGATCGTCTTTTAACAAAAACAAATCTATATCACTCTCTTCATTTGGAGTCCCGTATGCGTAGCTGCCAAACAATATGATTTTGTCCGGATTCAGCGGCTTTAAACGCTCAACAATCTCTTCTTTAAGCTTTTCGATATCGATATCTTTTTTCATATCTTAATAATAAAGTTTTTTCGGTCAAAATTTAAGAAAGTGTTAGTGCTAAGCAGAGAAAGTTCAATGTTCAATGTTGAACGTAAGCCGTAAAGCGTAATACGTAAGGCGTAAGGTGTGAAAGTGAGAGTGAGAGCAAGAACAAGTTGAGATGGTTGAGGCAGTTTAGCATATTTTACAGTTCAAAGGGCCGAGGGACAAGGGGCAAGGCGGTTGATCCATTCGCAAGCTCGACGTAAGGGGACAAGTGCGTGACGCATAAAGTGTGAAATGTGAGATGTGGGACGTGAAAGTGAAAGTAAAAAAGATTTACTTATAGATGTCTTTTCTTTTTCCTGTTCTAAGCACCAATAAAACCAAATCATCTTTTTCGACTCTAAAGATAACTCTGATTTTTCTCGCAACAACAAAACGATATTGACCTTTGTATTTTGTGCCTTTCAACTCTGTAATTTTCTTTGATTTTTTTAGTTCATCAAAATTTTTCGCCAGATAGTGAATTTTTTTGACAACAAGTTGCTTTCAGCCGGATTAAAGTTTTTTAGATCTTTTACAGCAAATTCCGAATATTTAATCTTCAGAATTTTCAATGTCTATACCCAGATTCTCATAAATTTCACTTTCGTCATAAACCTTCATTTTACCGGCTTTTATATCATCTGTAATTTTGTCAGCAATAATACCATCGGTATAGTCGAAGTAAAAATCCAGAGCTGATTCAACAATCTCCTTCTGGCTTTTATTCAAAGCTTTGGATACTATCTCCAATTCATTTGCTACAGATTCATCAAAAGAGATAAGTTTTTTTACAGTGGGCATAGTAACCTCCTGATTAAGTATATCTAATTATATATCCAACAAGCTATATGTCAATGGGATTTGTGATGAGTGCTAAGTTTAGAGGACTGAGGAGCGAAAAACATACAATTTTGTTGCAATGAAGTACGCTGGAGAAATAAGCCGAATAGTCAGGTTGTTTTCAAGAGTGGTTTCTTTAGCATTTTTTAATTTTCCTGTTGCCCACAGAAGGCTTCTAAGGACAACAAACGGAGTAGAGAGGCTGAAACGTGAAATAAAAAAAGAATAAGGACAGCTACCATTTTTCCAAATACAGAGTCTTTATTAAGGCATGTTAAGGCTATTGTTTTTGAGATTAGTGGTGAATGGAAAACAAACAGGGTCCATATCAATTTGGAGAAATCATGAATTTGCAGAAAAATTGTTGCTTTATCAAAAATCGAAAAAGAATAATAGGAAAATTACATGTTTTTCGCAACTTTGACATATAAAAGCTATAAGCATAAGTTGTCTAGTTCAAAAGGCGAAAGCATTGTAATGTTTTCTGATACTGATTTGTTTGTTTGAGTATTTATTAAGTACCCATGGTCATAGTTCGAATAATTGCTCATAAAATTCTTCAGCCCAGTGAAATCAGATTTTTTAATATTGTTTTTGTACTTAATTTCAATAGGTTTCACTGCACCGCCATCATCCAAAATCAGATCTATTTCCTGCTTGTTTTTTGATCTCCAGAATTTGATGTTATTAGCAGGAATACCTTTTTTAAGAAGCTCAGAAATAACAAAGCTTTCAAATAAGAATGAAGAGTCATTTCTTATC
>Ga0208561_100049_pt1 | contig 35261 bp, 38 predicted proteins | sample Shrwel1BS1Day9_FD_187536 | JGI IMG/M metagenome (GOLD analysis project Ga0208561, IMG submission 187536) | Subsurface microbial communities from deep shales in Ohio, USA - Utica-3 well 1 S-1-Day9 (SPAdes) (version 2) ... | reverse complement strand
GTAATAAATTCGTTTGATGAGAATAACTCTCCGTTAACTAATTATTCTAATACTGCAGCTGATAATTATTTTGTTAATTTTCCCCGGGATCAAAAAGACGGCTCTGATCTAATTTCAATTATTAATCCCAAAAATTATTTAGAAGATGTTATATTATCTGAAGAAAATGAGCAGGTAATAAATAGAGTTTTAAATGAGTATTTTAGCGCAAACAAACTAAAAAGATATAATATTGATGCTAAAAGAAGATTGCTATTTTGTGGACCCCCGGGTTGTGGTAAAACTTTAACTGCAAAGGCTATAGCTAAAGAATTAAATCTTCCCTTACTATACATTCATATGGACTCACTTATATCTTCTTATTTAGGAGAAACAGCTTCTAATTTAAGAAAAATATTTAAGTATGCAAGTCAGGATAAATGGCTTATATTTTTTGATGAATTTGATACAATTGCTAAAAATAGAGATGATAAAAATGAACATGGAGAATTAAAACGGTCGGTTAATACCTTTCTGCAGATGCTTGATAATTTTAAAATAAATACATTACTTATTGCAGCCACTAATCATCAGCATTTATTAGATAATGCTATCTGGAGAAGATTTGATGAAATAATGTTTTTTGATAAACCTGATAAAAATAAAATTAAGGAAACTATCCACAAAAAAGTTAAAATCTTTAAATCTGATTTAGACTTAGATAAAATAGCAGGTGAATTTATTGGTATGTCTTATGCAGAGATAGAAAGAATTGCAAAAGAAGCAATGAGATACTGCATTTTAAATGATAAGTCAGTTTTAACAAACAATATTTTGCTAAATTCTTTAAAAGATGAAAAGCGGAGAAAAAGAGTTTATGCCAAAATTAATTCACAGGGGTGAAAATAAGTGGCTGCAGAAAAATATCCTTATGAGAATTTAAAGATAGTAGATATAAGTCATGATAAGGGTGGAAGATATAAGCCTGACAGAAGATTTCCGTCTATAAATGTGAAAAAAAAGAAAAAACATGCTGATAAAATAAAAAAAGATTTAGAGAGTCTAACTGATGAAATTAATCAAAAAGCATCTGAGCAGGGAATCGATCCTAAATTAATTTTTAAGATAAAATTTAAGCAAAATGTTTCTGAAAAAGATCTTGCGCGGTTCGGCTGTGATTTCCTGGGAGATTTAGCATCTGAAAATAATGCTCAGGTAGTATTTAGTGATCGGGAGAGACTAAAAACTTTTTATCAAAAATGGGAAAAGTTTCACAGTGATGATTTAACTCCTGCAGGTAATCCCAAACATAATAATTTTTTTGCTAATATTTTATCCTTAAGTCGGTTAAATGCTGAAGATAGAAAAGGTTTTAAATTAAAAGATGTGGATATCGAAGACGATACGACATATTTTTTAGATGTAGATCTATGGTTTAGTGGAACAAGAGAAGAATGCCTTAAAGATCAGGATAATATTGAAAAAATATTAGGCGAAGAGGGTAAAATTACTGATTTTTATATTGGTGACAGCATTCATTTATTAAGAGTTAAGGCAACTGGTGCTAGATTAAAAGAATTGCTGGAAGAAGAGAGAGTTTGTCAGATTGACATTCCTCCCAAATTAATGTCTGAATTTCATCAGAAATTGAATCTGGATCTTGATAAGTTGAATCCAGAAGAAGTGGAAGCAGATTCTCCAGCAGTTTGTGTAATTGATAGTGGAATAGTACCTGAACATCCTCTAATTCGAAATACTTTAGTTGATAGTAAAGTATTCAGAGAAGATCTGGATGATGATATTGATGAACATGGTCATGGAACAATGGTAGCGGGTATTGCTGTTTATGGTGACCTGGAAGAATCGATAGAAAATGGATTATTCAAACCATCAGCTCGATTATTAAGCGCCAGGGTTACTGATTCAAATTCTAATCTTGGACCAGATGATAAGCTGTATATAAAACAAATTGAAGAAGCTATAAAATACTATCATGAAAATTTTAATTGCAGAATTTTCAATCTTTCTTTGGGAGATCCGAATCATTATTTTTTAGGCCAGCAGTATCAAAGCCGTTGGGCTCATATTCTTGATAATTTGGCTCGCAAGAGAAACTTAATTATTGTAATTTCTACGGGTAATATTAATGAAAAACATTTTAATCAAGATTTTGGCTTAGAAGGAGAGCAAATTAAAAAGAACTTTCCTTTTTATTTATATACAGAAGAAGCCGGCCTATTAAATCCCGCAACTGCAGTAAACTGTATTAGCGTCGGTTCAATAAATACAGAATTAAGAACAAGCAGGGGATTTATGGATCATTCTCAAAAGGAAAAAGGAATAGATCGATTAAGGATATCTAAAGAAAATGAACCATCTGCATTTACTAGAACCGGGCCTGGATTTAATGACACAGTTAAACCAGATCTCGTTGCTTATGGTGGCAATATGTATTATCATGCACGAACTAATAAACTTATTTCTAATGACTATCAAAGTGGAATACCATCTTTAAATAATAATTTTTTTGATGATGGAAAATTATTTTCTTGTGCTAGTGGCACCAGTTTTTCTACCCCATATATTAGTAATTTGGCAGCAAAAATATTAAATTACAATAAAGATTTTAAAAACAATACAGTACGGGCTCTGCTTGCTAATTCTGCTGATTATCCTCTGGAAGTTACTGAGGGTATAGAAAATTATATGCAGGAAATGCAGAGTGTTATTTTAGCAAGACTATCTCAACTAAAAGAAAATACTGATGATGAAAATTTTATTGAGATAATCACTTCAATTTTGGATAAAGGCTATTTGAATACAAAAAATAAGAATAAGATTTTAAAATCAAAAAAACTGGATGATAAAACCAAAAGATTAATAAAGGCTGTGCCTGGGGTGGAAGCAGAATATGATGATTTCTTATTAAGAGTTAGTGGTTATGGTTTTCCGGACATTGATAGGGCTTTAAAATCTTCAGAGAATAAAGTAACTCTCTGGGCAGAAAATTCTATTAAGATGGATAGATTTGATGTATATAAAATACCTATACCTGAAGATTTTATTTCTAAAACTGGACTGCGGAAAATAACTGTATCTCTTGCTTTTTCACCCCCGGTTAGACATACGAGGAAGGATTATGCCGGTTATATAATGGATTTTGAACTTGTCAGGGGGATTGATCTAGAAGAAACTTTAGAAAGAGCTGCTAATGATGATAAAAGTGAAAACATTACTGATCTTGGTGGAGAAAGATGTAGCTTTTGTCCTAAGACAGGGATTATTAAAAATAGTACTTTGCAGAAGGCAACTTTTGAGATTAAAAGAACTCCTCAGGAATATGGAAACTGCTATTATTTGATAGTAGTATCTCAGGATAAGTGGATTACTAATAGTGCTGAATTTATTGAAACTACTGATGAAGAAAATTATTCTGTTGTGATTACTTTGGAGCATAAAAAAGAAGAAGTGAAAATGTATAATGAGATTAAGGAGCGAATAGATCAGGAAGTAGAGGTGAAACCTGAACTTGAAGCTAATGTTTAAATAAATTTTGATAATTAATTCTTTTCTGTTGATAGAACAGATAGATCTTCTGAATCAATATCATATTTTTCCTGAAAATTTACATTTAATAATTGTTTGAATTTAAATAGAAAGTAGATAATGCCAAATTAATCACTCTCACTGGGATTTAAAATTCTGGTGAGATTTTTTTGTTTATAAGAAGACAAGTGTGAATGTATTTTAATAATCGGAGTTGCAGGAATTATTAGTTTGTAAATTATGGAGATTAATTTCTTTTAAATCATTTAAGAAATTTTTCACTAAAAAGAAGGAAATATTATACTTATAAAGAATAATATGATTATAGAGCTTGAAAATATTAATTTTTATCTGAATAGGTATTTTGAAGTAAAAACTATGTTAGGGGGATTAAATGGAATACTTAAAAGTTAAGAATTCTGATAAATCTAAGGTAATGAAGCAATTAAATGAAATAACAAATAGCGGAGTTCTTGTAGATAAAGTTTTTGATTTTATACAAGAAAACCAGGAAATGTTGAATGAAGATGAGTATTTAAAAATAAAGAAAGAGTTTCCTGAAATTTCTCCTGGTTCTATTGAAATGATGATACTGAAAAATAAATATAGTATTAATATTAAAAAAACCACCATTGTTATATTAGCGTTTCTTTTGGATATGGAGTTTTTTAATGGCATTGTAAATTTATCTTTAAATCTTACTGAATTTCAGTCTAATGCAATTCATAAAATTAAAATAGAGGAAAGATGCCTTCTTTTAGATATAATTTCAACTAAAAAGCGGAAAAATAAAGATTTTAATTACCATAATAAAGAATGTGTACAAAACAATATTGGGTGTGGTTTTCGTGATAACTATATGTGTAATAGATCGTCTGAAGTTATCAATGGCCAGCTAAAAGATTTATTGTCAAAGCAGATAATAAAAAAGAAAAACGGGCTTTTTAAGCCAACATTTTAATCAGATAATTTATAATTATTTGAGCAGTGTTGCTTTATAATAATTGCTACTTGATAAATTGAAATAGCGAGAAAAGAGGGATATTGTAATGTATAAAGAAAATTTGGGAGAATTCAAATTAATTATTGATCAACTTAAAGCTGAATACAATTTTAAAGGCTTATATCATTTTACTGATTTTAAAAACTTACATAGTATTTTTAAGACAGGCAATTTAAAAAGTAGAGCTGAATGTCAGAATAATGAGCTTGATTTTTTAGATGCAGCTGATGAAGAAGTTATTAGTAAAACAAAGGATAAAGTTAAAGAATGTGTAAGATTTTATTTTAAAGAAAAAACTCCCACACTATATAGGAATGAAGGAATTAAAGTTAATAATAGTAAGCCTCATATTCCCCTGCCGGTGTATTTATTATTTGATTATGAGTTAATACTATTAGAAAATACAGTATTTGCAAGTTGTAATGCAGCATCTTCTTATGTTAAATTTGGAAAATCAACTGATTTTTTAAGAAATATGGATTGGGATAAAATTTTTCATAGAGATCGACTACCTTTAGAATCCAGTCAATTGAAAAGTGAAATAATAAGTAAAAGGCAGGCAGAACTATTGGGTTTAACTGATATCTCATTAGATTATCTCAATAAAATAATTTTTAGAAGTGATGCAGACTATAAAAGGGCTGTAAATATATTTGGAGAAAAAGACAATTTTAAAGTTGACTCCAGCATATTTAACTGTAATAATAATTATATAGAGAATTATAAAGTAGATATTACTAACTATAATACTAATAAAAATGTTGATTTTTATTTTAGATTTCATAAAAATAATTATAGGGAGTATTCGCATAGAGTAAAAATAAAAGATATGAAAGGTAATATTATTCGAAATTCTAAAATCAATTTTACGGACGGAAGTAGTTTAAGATATCGTTATAAAATAAAAAATTTACCTGGTACTGAATTGAAACTAGAATATTATATGAATGATATATTAAGTGTAGAAGAGACTATTTAGGATGGTGAGATTATGATAAATTACTATGAAGGAACAGTGTTTAATACTCCTGCTAAAACTATAGTTAATACAGTAAATTGTGTTGGAGTAATGGGCGCAGGTATAGCCCTGGAATTTAAACTTAGATTTCCTGAAATGTATAAAGACTATAAAGATAAATGCAATAAGAATTTAGTTCGAATAGGCAGGCCCTATATTTACAGTCATAGTGATGATTTATGGATACTAAATTTTCCAACAAAGAAACACTGGAGAAATAAGTCAGAAATAGAATGGATTGAAGCTGGCCTTAAATATTTTAGTAAAAACCATTCTAAAGTAGAAATGAAATCAGTTGCTTTTCCAAAATTGGGTACAAATAATGGCGGCTTAGGCTGGGAAGCAGTTAAAGATCTAATGGAAAAATATTTATCTGATCTGGATCTTGATATTTATATATGTTTAAATGAAAAAAATGAAGCTGAGGGTACAGAAAAGAAAATGCTTGATCTTGTTAATAAAGCTGACCGTGAACATTTGATAAAAGAGGTTGGTGTTAATGCAAAACAGGCTAAAATAATAGTGGATAAGCAACCTGTTCAGAGGTTTTGGCAGATAATTAATTTTAATGGGATAGGAAAAAAATCTTACGAAAAATTATTTAAATACTATTATCAATTAGCTAAAGGTAAAAAAAGAGAATTAGTTCAAATGGCTTTAGAGATGTAAATTTAAATTTTTTATAATAATGTATGTTAGGTCACCGCGTCGTGACCATAGAGACTAAGTGATGCTTAGATTCGTGTTGGAGGGCTTATAGTCCTCCATTTTTTGTTTAGTTTAATTTGATAAAATTTTATTATATAGAGAAAAATTATGGAGATGATATATATGCCTACTTCTTCTATTTTTGATAAATTTGTTATTGATTCAGATGAAAAATTAGAAATTCTATTAAAACCAGTCAATGTAAACGAAAAATATAATGTCCCCAAAATTGATGTGGAGAAAGAAATGGCTAGGGGTGAGAAGATATTAGAGGAAATGTAATATCGCTTTATGCAGCAGAAAACTCGCTGATTAGATCTGATTATATAGCAGAAGTAGGTGCTAAAAATGACTGAATATGAAATTGTAGAAGATTGTTATACTAAATTATTGAATATGGACAATATTAAAGAAGTACATTCTATATAGCCCCCTAACAGAATTGGAGAAAAAGTTTGAAAGTGATATACTCTAATTACAAGGGGGAAACACCAATGGCAAAAAGAAAATATTCTGATGAAACTAAAGAACAAATAGTAAAAGAATGTCGCGAAATAGGTAATACAGCTCTTGTAGCAAGACGACATAATATTTCTAAACATACTGTCTATAGCTGGGTTAAAAAAGCTAAAGAAACTGGATCAGTTAGATCTCTTCCTAAAGATGAAAAAAAGAAAATGAAAGAGATTGAAAATAGACTTGATAAAATGAGCGATAAAAATGATAAGCTTAAAAAAATTGTAGCAGAAAAGGAACTAGAATTAGCAATATTAAGGGAGTTAAGAGATAAAGTAAACCCCCGATAGCCCTCAAAGTTCAGATTGCAACAAAGTGGATAAATAAAGGATATAAAACCTCTATTGTTTTAGACTTTGTTGGGCTTAATTCTTCCACTTACTACAGTAATATAAATAGAGAAACCAAAAGTGAAAGCAATAATAGCAGCAATTCCAATAATCCTAAAGGAAGACCTATACCAGGCTATTCCCTAACTGAATCAGGTGAAAAAATATCTGATGAGCAGATTAAAGAATGGCTCCTGGAACTTGTAGCAGGTGATGGCTTTCCTTATGGTTACAGAAAGCTTACAGTCTGCTTAAAAGAAGACTATAACCTGAAAATTAACAAGAAAAAAGTATATAGATTATGCAAAGAATTAGACATATTAAGACCGCAAAGAAAAATCAAAAAGATTCGCCCTAAAAAGATTGCGAAACAGGAAGAAATTACAGAACCAAATCAGCTCTGGCAGATGGACTTAAAATACGGCTACATAGATGGAACAGATCAATTTTTCTTCCAGATGTCAGTAATTGATGTCTTTGATAAAACAGTTATTGATTATCACCTTGGACTAAGTTGTAAAGCTAAGGATACCTGCAGAGTATTAAAAGCTGCTTTAAATAAAAGAAAGCTTTATAAAGGCATGAATTTACCTAAGATTAGAACAGATAACGGACCACAATTTGTCTCTAAATTATTTGGAGAGACCTGTGAAAATTTAGGTCTAGAACATCAGAGAATTCCAGTTAGAACGCCTAATATGAATGCTCATATAGAATCATTTCATTCAGTTTTAGAAAAAGATTGTTACTCAATCAATGAATTCAGCAGCTTTATAGATGCTTATAAAAAAGTCAGCGAATATATGAATTATTATAATAACAGATACCGTCATGGCAGTCTTAATGATATGCCGCCAGCAAAATTTTATGAACTGGCTAAAGCAGAAAAAATAGTTGCTGAACCAGTACTAGCCTAAATAAAAAAATGAGAAACTAAGAATGAGCGAGCTTAACAAACATATTCTCCATATTTAGGGGGTTGGACCGCATTTAGAGACCCCTTATATGTCAAAGGTTATTGATATGGTAATAATTGAAAATAACAGTCGGATAATAACTATAGAGTTTAAGCTTCAAAACTGGAGAAAGGATTTAAATCAGGCTAAAGTTCACAAATATGGAGCAGATGAAGCTTATATCTGTATGCCGGAGCCGAAACAGGGATTTAAAGAAGAATTTATAGAATTGTTAAAAAAGAAGGGAATTGGACTTTTTAAATATGATTCAAAACAGCAAATTCCTTTTGAAAAAATTGTAGCTGCCAGAGAAGAAGCTAATAGATGGCAGCCGCGAATTGATCTTCTTAAAGAAATGATTGCAAAGGTTAAACTGGCTGCTCAGGAAAATGAAATGGCTGCTGTTTGAAATTAAGGAGAGGATTAATTATGCGTACTTTTAAAGAAAGAATTAAAGATATAGAAGAACACTTTGATAATTTAACTATAGAGGAATTTGAAAAGAATATGTATAATGCCGGAGCTTATAAAATTAAAGCTGCTGAAGAATCTGGTTTTAGACTTTCTTCATTAGAGGAAATTACTCTGGAAACTGATTCAGATTCTTTTAAAATTGAAGATAAAGATAAAAATGATTAGAGTTAATTATTACTCTCACCTGAATAATACCATTCTGGTGGGATTTTTTTGTAATAATTAAAATTATATTCTGGGATAGTTAAAACATCGATAAATTAGTTTTTTGTCGATTGTTTGAAAGCCCTGCGATTATAAAGTATAATTAAGTTGACAAATATTTTAAGGATAATAACTATCTATTACGGCAGGAGGACTATCATTGTTTTTTAAAAGATTACTTGATCTTATATTTTCATTAATATTAACAGTTTTATTAGCTCCATTTTTAATTTTGATTGCTCTACTGATCAGACTGGAGTCCAAAGGGAGCCCCATATTTGCTCAGAAACGGGTCGGACAGCACAGCAATCCCTTTACTATTTATAAGTTTAGAACAATGCGTATTGATACCCCTGATGTCCCTACAAACCAATTTAATGACAGGGATAAGTATATAACTAAGATGGGAAAGTTTCTCAGGGTAACAAGTCTAGATGAACTACCACAGCTTTTTAATATTTTAAAAGGTGATATGAGCTTTGTCGGTCCAAGACCACCACTTTTTTCTCAGGAAGAGCTGGTAGCTAATCGTAAAGAGCATGGAGTTGATAAATTCAAACCAGGAATTACCGGCTGGGCTCAGATTAATGGTCGGGATGATATAGATGACGAGCAGAAATTTGAATATGATCTCTACTATAAGCGAAATCATTCGCTGCTGCTGGACTTTAAAATAGTACTGATAACTTTTTTGCAGGTAATTAAACAGGAAGGGTTAATTGAGAACGGGGATTAGAACATTTTTTATATCATATTCAGATGGAAATTATTTGATTCATTTTTCAAAGCTAATAAAATCTAATATTAGTTAAACTTGAATTCGGCAAGTAAAAAGTTAAAGTAGTTCTTTTTAGATTTTTGCCGTTAAAAAATCATTTCAATCTATTAAAATTAAATATTTAGTCTTCATTTAAATAACCAGTTAAATAAATTGTCCAGCTTCCAGATTTTAGACGCACTTAACTAAACTATGGTTTTCATAGCTTAAAAATTAGTCTAAACTGTACTGGTGGTTTTAATTTAGCACCACCTTCTTTCTAAAATCTGTTAATGCTTTTCTAAGATGTTTAATTGTTTTTTCCAGTATTTTATTTGGGGCAAAGCGGATATGTTTGTACCAGCCGCTGCCGCAGATATTACCTGCTATTCTATAAAAAATTCTTCTTAGAGTTGTTATCTCATGATGATGCATATCTTCAGGTAAGAAAGTTCTTTTAAACCAGTTATTAAGGTTAAAAGCAATCATTTTAATCAGCAAATACAGCTCATTACATTTGCGATTAATCTGAGTGTTCTGGTCAAAGGCAAAGCCTTCTTTTAGCTCATCGATCTTGTTTTCAATATTGCAGCGTTGATTGTAGTCATTAAATACTTCTTCAGCAGTTAGATAGTCTACATTGGTGACGATAGCCTGATACTCATAGGTAAACTCTTCAAACAGCATCTGTCCTTTTTTGTTGCATTTAGGCAGAGACTTTTTGATCAAAACAAAGCGTCGTTCTCTATCCCAGCTTTTTAGTGGAATTCTAATTTCAGTAACACTAAATGTGTTATAGATTTTGACCCAGGGATATTGATCAGGATTTTCATTGACATAATCAATAATCTTTTTAACACCATTTTGCATTTTAGCTTTAATGACATATTCGATACCGTTATCTTCACAGTATCTGAAGTTTTTTTGATCAAAAAATCCTCTGTCAGCTCTGATTCTCTTTAGATACCAGGTTTCAGGTAGAGTCTCAATACAGGATTCTAAGAAACTAAGGAATTCATGGTTACTGTGATGAGTGCCTTCTTCCAGTGTCAGGTTAAGTAGTTCATCAGTTTTAGATATGATTCCCACTTTTTCTTTAAAAGAAGGTCTACCTTTATATCTTGGATTATATCCATTTGCGGAACCTTCCTGATTACCAAAAACGGTACAGACTGTATCGTCAAAATCGAGAATCACTTCTTTAGCAGGCTGTGTTTTAGCAATGGTTGCTAGAAGATTTTTATTGAGCTCTCTCAGTTCATTTACACTTTCTTCAGGAAGAGCTTTTAAAAGATCACGACATACTTTTTCACTGGGAACATTAAAATCTTTAATCTTTAGATATCCTGAATCTTCTCTAAGATTTTCATAGTGAGAAAAGCGGGAATACCCCAGAATGGATGCATCAACCATAAAATCAATAATATCAGCAGGTTGAAAGATTGCATTTGGAGCTTTTTGATAGCTAATATTATCTGAGATTAGAGACTTAAAATCTATACTGGATTTAGCAGCTTCCAGATAAGAAAAAGCTGGACAACTGGAAACTGTATCACTATCAAATTTAGCTGGAATATTTAATTTGTTAAAACTATTTATTTTAGTGTTATTTTGTGGTAAACTCATATCAGAATCTCCTTTTTGGTTTTGGTATGGTTTTTTGTCCTAAAAACATTTTACCACAAACCTTAAGGGAGATTCTATTTTTTTATTCAAAAATATTTGAACTAGATTTACTGTTTAAAGACTATCATAACTGGATTCGGTATTTTTACTTGCCGAATTCAAGTTAAACAATTATTTTCCTACTGCTTTTTTCTCAGAAGTTAGTAGGAGTTTTTGTATTTTTTATCTTGATAACCCCTATTAATCATCTAATTTGAATTCATTACTTATGTATTTGTCCAAATCTTTTATTTGCTTAGAATCTAGCTTATTTACCTTTTCCATTACTTTTCTAAGATCAGGATTTTTATGAAATTTTGAGTACAGAGAAATAAAATCCTCATCAGTCAACCAGTTATCCATTTCATCTTTTTCTCCCAGTAAAAAACTTACATTAACATTTAATCCTGCTGCAATATCTTGTAATCTCTTTAATGAAGGATTGCTGCGATTATTTTCGATATCACTTAAAAAGGTATGAGATATTCCAACTTTACTGGCTAATTCCCGTAAAGAATAATTATTTATTTTCTGAAGCTTTTTTATTCTCTCTCCTAAATTCATTTGCTCACGTCCTAGAAAAAAGTAGTTAAGCCTACCAAAAAAACTAGAAAATTTGTAACGGAAAATTTTATTTATCCTTTTCATAAACCAGAATATCTCCTACCTGACAGTCAAAAAATTCACATAGAACTTCCAGTGTTTCAGCAGAAAATCTTGTTACTTTTTGATTATACCAGTTAGATATAGTATTTTTGTCTAAACCTGTTTTGTTGCTGAGTTCAATCATAGTTCTGATATCATTTTCAGCCATCAAAATGGCCAGTTTGTTTTTTATCATACTGATAACCTCATTACTTATAAAACTTATAAAGATGTATAAACTAATGTTCTATATTAAAATATAAATTGTTGCGAAATATAACTACATAAATTATTTCTCTGTTTCAATAAATTTAATTAATCTTCTATAAAAACTAATATTGTTTGAATCCATTTCTTTTATTTCATTAAACAATGATTTAAGTTCTTTATTATTCAAAATTTCTTTAGAAATTTTATTTTCACTAATTATGTAGTTATCATAATCAGGAGCAAGTAAAGAGTCAATACTGCAATCTAAAGCATCAGAAATTTTCTTTAATAATTTATAAGAAGGTTCCTGATCTCTACTTTCATACCCCGCAATAGTTGAACGTTTAACTTCAATAATTTCCGCCAATTCTTTTTGCGTGAAGCCTTTATTTTTTCGAGCTTTTTTTAAGTTTTTACCAAAAGTCATAGAGAAATACCTCCATTTTTGTCGAATAAACACAATTAATAAAAAATAATAAAAAACACTTGACAATGACCTGATACACCACTATAATTAAATAGAAATGTGATATAAAGAAACAATACTTCACTTCAGAATAAAAATAGACAGAACTATCCCTGGGTTCTTCTAAAAGAAAAGGAGGGATTAACTTAATTAAATCAGGGTAACAGACTTCAGTGGGCACTGATCTGTTAAAATAATTACTTAATAATTATACCACAATGGAAGTTAGATGTAAATTTGTGGAATTGACTTTTAACTTCAAAAGACAGAATATTGTTAACAGTTTATTTAGTCTTTATAGTTCCAGGGGAGAAATCTTGTGAATTAAAATTCAAAAAATCACATAAGTTTCACCTGGGGCCTTGGGCCGGGAAATTTACTTTTCTCGGTCCTATCTTTTTATCTTGAAAGCATAAAATAAGCATTAATTTTAGTTTAAATAATACTTATTTATATTTAGGAATGTCAAATGAAGGGGGAAAACAATGACAAGTGGTGTACAAATGATACTTGCTTTGCTGATCGGGGTAGGACTATTAATCTATCTGATTTTAAAAACTAAAATCCATGCTTTTCCGGCTTTAATTATCTCAGCTTCAGTTATTGGGATTATAGGTGGACTTGGACCAGCCCGGACAATAGAAGCAATTTCGTCTGGTTTTGGTGGAACTTTAGGCAGCATCGGAATCGTAATTGGTTTAGGCGTTATGATGGGTAAATTATTAGAAATCTCTGGTGGGGCAGAACAAATGGCTGCTTCATTTTTGAAAACAGTAGGTAAGGGAAGAGAAGAGTGGGCGCTGGGATTAACCGGAGCTGCTGTTTCGATTCCTGTTTTTTGTGACAGTGGATTTGTGATCTTAATTGGTCTGGCAAAATCATTATCTAAAAAAACTGGGAGATCAATTGTGGTTTTAGGTATTTCTCTGGCAGCAGGACTGGTGGCAACTCACCATACTGTTCCACCCACTCCCGGACCTCTGGCAGTGGCCGGAATTTATGGGGCAGATATTGGACAGATGATTTTGGTTGGCCTGTTTTTAGCCTGTTTTATTCTGGTGGGAACAATCCTCTATGCTAAAACTCTGGCTAAAAAGATAGAAATTGATGTTGATGACTTAATTGATCAGGCAGCTCAAAAATTTGATGAAGAACAATTACCAGCTGCTGGCTTATCTTTTTCTCCAATTGCAGTTCCCATATTTTTGATCTTACTGAACACTTTATTTTCTGCCTTTGAAATAGAAAACTCACTGGCTTCTGTAGTAACTTTCTTTGGAGACCCTGCAATTGCCGTAATGATAGGTTTATTAATTGCAATCTATGGATTAGTTTCTAAACTTGAAACAGCCGAAATCACAGAACAGTTAGAAAAATCTTTAGCATCAGCAGCAGTAATTATCTTTGTTACCGGTGCTGGTGGAGCCTTAGGATCTGTGCTCAGAGCTTCCGGGATTGGTGATTTTGTAGCAGAACAGGTTGCTCAATTTTCGATTCCGATGTTATTAATTCCGTTTGTAATAGCTACTTTAGTTAGATTAGTCCAGGGATCGGGAACTGTGGCGATGATAACTGCAGCCTCTATTACAGCCCCGATTGTTGCTAATTCAAGTCTAAATCCTGTAATTGCAGCCCAGGCCACCACAGTTGGAGCGATGATATTTTCCTATTTCAATGATAGTTTTTTCTGGGTTGTAACTAAATTCCTGGGGTTAGATGTAAAGCAGGGGATCAGAGCCTGGTCCATGACAACCACAGTTGCCTGGTTATCAGGTTTAGTTGGTCTGGTTATAATGAACATATTCATTTAATAAATATAAGCTATGGGGGTAGTTTTTCTGCCCCCTCTAAAATTAATTTGAAGGTGAAGCTATGAGCTGGGAAGCTAATAAAAAAGATGAAATAGAAAATAATCTATTGGAACAGGGATGGCATATTCAAAAGATAAAGGGTGAAGATTTGATCTATGCCAATAAAAGATTCTTTCTCTTTTTCAATAGATATTATCTATACTTTATTCAGCAGAATATTTCACTGCCAGAATTAAAGGTCAGAAAAGAGCAGCTAGATGCTGAAAATATAAAATACCACGGATTCTGGCTGGCAGCTAAAAATATAAGTGATCAGATAGTTAAATATGCGAAAAACAATAATATAGGACTAATGGAACTTAAATAAGCTGAGGGAGGTAAATGTCTATGGCCGATATTGTAGTAATAGCCGATGATTTAACAGGTGCCAATGCTACAGGTGTTTTATTTGAAAATAAAAATTGTAAAATTGCTACTTTCCTGGATTTATTGACATATTTTAAAGAAGAAAAAGGAGCCTATAAAGATTATGATGTAATTTCAATTAATACTGACAGCAGATCAATTGCAAAAGAAGAAGCCTATAACCGAGTTGCTACTGTCACCAATTCTTTTAAAAATGAAGATATCAAATTATTATCCAAAAGAATTGACAGTACAGTCAGAGGTAATGTAGGTTCGGAAATAGATGCAGTTCTTGATTCTCTGGCAGATAATTATCTGGCGATCGTTGTCCCGGCTTTTCCGGCTTCAAACAGAATCACAATTGGTGGTCATCTGCTGGTAAACTCCATTCCTCTGGAAAGAACTGATGTTGCTAAAGATCCTAAAACTCCAGTTGAAACTTCCTGTGTCAGTAAAATTATCGCCAGACAGAGTAAATATGAGATTGGCAGCATTGAGTTAAGCTCTTTAAAAAATACTGAAAAAGAAATTATTGAGGAAATAAATAGTTTAAAAAAGGAAGGGAAAAGGATCATTGTCTTTGATGCAGTTAACCAGCAGGATATTAATAAAATTGCCGCTGTTGTCAGTAAACTTAAGACCCCGGTTATTTCTGTTGATCCCGGGCCCTTTACTCTTGCTCTGGGAGTTAAATCCTTAAGCAGCAATGGTAATCAGGACAGCTCCATTTTAGCAACAATTGGGAGTGCTACTAATTTAACCAGGACTCAGGTTGCAAATTTAGAAGAAAACACTAATTCCCTTTTAGTTCTGGTAGATTCCATAAAATTAATTGGAGCAGAAAAAGAAGCAGAAATTGAAAGAGTAAGTACTAAAATCTTAGATAACATTGATAATTATCAAATAGTTGGCCTGGTATCTTCTAAAACAGAAGAAGATGTTTTTGATTTAAATGAACTGTCAAAAAAGTTATACCTCAGCAGAGATCAAATTGCTCAAAAAATTTCTGATGGACTGGCAGTAATATCTAAACAGGTCCTGGATGCAGCTGCCGACAAAATTGGAGGGCTCTTTATAACCGGGGGAGATATTACGATTGCTGTCTCTAAGGCAATCAAGACTGTGGGGATTGAAGTTCAGGCAGAAGTTCTGCCGCTGGCGGTTTACGGCAAAATACTGGGTGGAGCTTATGACGGTCTCCCGATAGTCACTAAAGGTGGTTTGATTGGCGATTCTGATGCAATAACAAATTGTATAAATCATTTATTCAAAAAAATTAATTAAAAGGAGCTGTTTAAAGATGTCTAAAATGAAAATTGGGATTACAATTGGTGATCCAGCTGGAATTGGACCCGAAATTGTTGTAAAATCTCTGGCAAAAGAGAAAATAAGGGAAATGGGTAAGCTATATGTTCTGGGTGATAGAGAGGTAATTAAAGCAGCAGAAAAGCTGACCGGGGTGGATTTAAATATTAACCTGATCGAAGATCTCGATCAGGATCAGTACCACGAAAATGAAATTAATTTAATCGATCTGAATAATGTTGAGCTTGACCAGCTTCATTATGGAGAGGTTCAGGCAGTGGGAGGACAGGCAGCCTATGAATATATTAAAAAGTCGATTCAGCTGGCTCTGGACGGTAAATTGGATGCAGTAGCTACCGCTCCCATCAACAAAAAATCTTTAAAAGCTGCCGGGGTTGATTATATTGGTCATACCGAAATGTTTGCTGATTTAACCGGGACTGAGGATCCGATGACTATGTTCCAGGTTTTTGACTTGAGAGTTTTCTTTTTATCAAGACATGTTTCTTTAAAGAAAGCATGTGAGATGGTAACTGAAGCCAGAGTTTATGCTTATATAAAAAGGTGTATCAAAGCTTTAGCCAGACTTGGAGTTGAAGATGGCAGGTTAGCAATTGCAGCCTTAAATCCGCATGGAGGAGAACATGGATTGTTTGGAACTGAAGAGGATCAAGAAATTACTCCGGCAATTAATAAAGCCAAGGAAGAGGGATACGACGTTGTAGGACCTGTACCTGCTGATTCAGTCTTTCATAAAGGCTTAAAAGGTAATTATGATGCAATTTTATCCCTGTTTCATGATCAGGGACATATTGCCACCAAGATGGTGGATTTTGAACGTACTATTTCTTTAACAAATAATATGCCATTTTTAAGAACTTCTGTTGACCACGGTACAGCTTTTGATATTGCCGGAGAAAATATTGCTGATTCATTGAGTATGGAAGAGGCCATTCGCCTGGCAGTTGAATATGCGGCTTCTTTTACTAATGGTTAAGGAAGCTGCCAAAATGAGATAAGAAGTAAAGATGAGTGAAGCTCTCACCGGGGTTTTTAGGATCCTGGTGGGAGTTTTTTTATGAGATAGAGTTAATTTTTATATATCTTAATTTTCACTTTGAAGAGAATATAATGAGTAATTTTCAGAAAAAAATTAATTTTTTAATAATTATGCAGGAATAATTAAAATGACAGAGAAACAATGTAATACATACACATCATTATAAAAACTGTTTTCATAATACGAAATATGATTTGTTCTATTTAGTTTTATTTGTTTTCAAATTATTTTAAATAGGGGGTGAATTAATAAATCTGGAGGTTTAGACTTATCAACTATAAAATGGGGGTAAAAAAATGAAATTGAGAAGTAATGTTAAGATTGTGTTGTTTACACTGGTATTTGTTCTTTTCTCAATTATGTCTGTACAGGCGGTAACTTTAGAAGTAATGGATTCTGTAATTGTTGAGTCTCCTGAAAGAGAAGCTCTTCTTCAAATTATTGAAAACTTTGAAGAAGAAAATCCTGATATTACTATAGATTATCAGGGAGTACCAATGAATGATGCTTATGCTCAAATTCCAACTCTAGCAACCTCCGGTGCTCTACCTGACGTTTATCTGGCGACTTTAGATTTTATCGGAACCTTTGAAGATATGGGTATTGCTACTGACTTAAGAGACGTATTTAGTCAGGAATATCTTGATGGCTTTAATCAAAATTCTCTTTCTGAACTGACAGTAGATGGCAAAGTGTTAGCCCATCCGTTTTTTGTAATTCCCATGGGTGTTTTATATCGAATTGATTGGTTTGAAGAAAAAGGTCTGACTCCTCCCGAAACCTGGGAAGAATTTTTGGATATTGCAAATGAATTAACAGAAGATACAAATGGTGATGGTAGTGTTGACCGCTGGGGATTTGCGATGTTGGCTTCTAGAGATGGATCTGGAGGTTCAAGATTTATTCAAATCTTTAGAACTTTTGGTGGTTATGAGCTGCGTTTAAATGATGAAGGAGAATATGTTACTGATGTAAATACTCCTCAAGGAAGAAATGCATTTGAGTTTTTCACCGAACTAAATACAGAACATGAAGTTGTACCTCCAGGACCAATGGAGGTTAGTTATGGTGAAGCACTTAACCTGATGGCAACTAACAAAACTGCTATGATGGTTACAGGACCTCATTCTATTGGTGGAATTATAGAAAGAAATCCTGAACTTGATGGAAAAATAGGCGCTTTTCCACTTCCAATGGCTCAAGATGGTGGTAAGCACATTTCTGTATTGAATACTTATGGTCATGCAATTAATCCTGATTCAGATAAGAAAGAAGAAGCAGCAAAGTTCTTAAAATTCCTGGTTAATGATGAAAGTGCATTACTCTGGAATGAAATGACTGGAAGAATGCCAACCAGAACAGGACTGCTGCAATCTCCTGAAGTGCAGGACCGTCCTGATTTAGCTGGATTTGTTGAAGCAATGGATTATGCAGAACCACTTCCTACAGTTAGTTATTACAGCACAATTATGACTGATATTTTACCAAGTGCCTATCAGTCTATAATAGTCGGTCAGGCAACAGTTGAAGAAGCAGCGGAGAGAGCAGAAGAGAGAATAATATCATTAATAGAAGAAAATTAGTTAAGTTAAATTAATATTAGAGAGGGAAATTCCCTCTCTAATATTATAAAAGGAGGATCATAAAAGTGAAGTCTCTATTTTCTCTTAAAACAGAACATAAATATGGTTATATTTTCATTTTGCCAGTTGCAGCGGTACTGGGAATTTTAATAATTTATCCTCTGCTTTATGGATTTTATATTAGTTTTTTTCAAACTAATTTAATAAACAGATGGAATTTTGTTGAGCTAGAAAACTACATAAATATATTTTCTGGAAATAGTGAATTTGTAAATTCAATATTTGTATCTATAAAATTCACCTCAGTAGTTGTTCTATCTCATTTAGTTCTGGGATTATTGTTGGCAGTGATTTTAAATAAAAAAAATCTTCCTTTCAAAGAGCTTTTTAGAAGTATTTTAATGATACCCTGGTTTTTCCCCGAAGTTGTTGTTGCTTTACTATGGAGATGGATTTTTAATTCTATGTATGGTGTATTTAATTACTTATTAATGAATTTAAATATAATAGAAGATAAAATAACCTGGTTAAGCAGCATGAGAGGAGCCTTTTTTGTTGTTGTTTTTACTGCTGTCTGGAAAGGTTATCCTCTTATTTTAGTTATGATTTTAGCTGGTCTTCAATCGATACCTGAAGAATTATATGAGGTGGCAAAAATTGATGGAGCTAATTCTTTTCAAACTTTCTTTTATATTACCCTGCCAAATCTAAGATCAGTTCTATTAGTTTCATTAATTCTAGATACTGTCTGGTGGTTTAAAAATTTCCCTATTGTCTGGTTAATGACTAGAGGGGGACCAGTAAACGCAACTAATGTAGTTAGTATAGATATTTATCAGACAGCTTTTCAGAGTTTCAATTTTGGAAAAGCTTCTGCCAGTGCAGTTATTGTATTTTTTATTTGTTTAGGTATTGCAATGATTTATAAGTCAATGATCACAGAGGAGGAAATGTAATACTATGTTAAAAAAAATGAAAATTAATAATATACTTAGTCTCATAATCTTAATATTTGCTTCCTTTATGGTCTTATTTCCTGTTGCCTGGATGTTATCTACTTCTTTAAAGACTATGCAGGAAATGTTTGTGACTCCACCGAGGTGGATTCCTCAAGAAATTACATTTAGAGCTTTTGCAAGAATCTGGACTGATTATCCATTTGTAAGATTTTTTTATAACAGTATTTTAATTGTTAGTACTACAACTATTGTTTCTCTGTTTTTCTCATCTTTAGCTGGTTATGGAGCTTCTAGATTTAATTTTAAAGGTAAAAGCAGCTTTTTAGTTTTCTTACTGGTAACTCAAATGTTTCCCTCAGTAATGTTATTGATTCCATTTTATAGAGTTTTAAATATTCTGGGGCTAATAAATACACATTTAGGTTTAATTATAGTTTATATGGCTTTTACAACTCCTTTATGTTCCTGGATGATGTATGGTTATTTTGAGAGTATACCAAAAGAATTAGATGATGCGGCGAGCATTGATGGTTGTAGTAAGTTTAGAACCTACTGGCAGATTGTTTTACCTTTAAGTCTTCCGGGGCTGGCGGCAACTGGAATTTATGCTTTTATAATGTCCTGGAATGAATATTTATTTGCACTTGTCTTAACAACAGATGATTCAATGAAAACAGTACCAGTAGGAATTGGTAGTTTGGTTGGACAGTACAGAACAGCCTGGAATGACTTAATGGCTGTATCCTTAGTTGCCAGTATTCCAATGTTAATTGCTTTCTTTTTTCTTTCCAAAAAATTAATTGGTGGCTTAACTGCTGGAGCAGTAAAACAATAATTCAAAATCTAATGGAGGTATATATTATGAAAATTGTAGATGTTAAGGTTTTTCCTGTAAAACCATTTAAACCCGATTGGCTACTGCAGTTTCCTCATACGGGCTGGTTATTTGTTAAAATTATCACTGATCAAGGAATTAGTGGTTTTGGTGAAGCCACTTTAGAGGGAAATATTGAGTCTGTTATTGCAGCTGTAAACAAACTCAAAGGCTATCTTATTGGTAAAGATCCACATCAGATTGAACATCACTGGCAGGCGATGTATAGAGGTAGTTTTTACCGAGGAGGACCTGTTCTTGTAAGTGCTATCAGTGGTCTAGAACAGGCGATGTGGGATATTAAGGGTAAAAGTCTTGAGGTCCCTGTTTATGAACTTCTGGGAGGAGCCTGTAGAAATAAAATTAAGATTTATGCCCATATTCATGGTAATAATACAGAAGAATATATAGCAAGTGCTAAATCCAGACTTGAAGAGGGTTTTGATTCCATAAAAATGCCTTTGCAGGGACCGGTGCTTGGAGTAGATAATCCAGTTTATCTAAAAAGTGTTGCTCATAGATTTAAAAAGGTTAGAGAAACTGTTGGTGACGGTGTAAACATAGCTATTGATTTTCATGGAAGAGTAGGACCGGCTATGGCTTTAAAAATAATTGAAAAGATAAAAGAATATGATCCAATGTTTATAGAAGAACCTGTATTACCAGAAAATGTGGACTCCATGATTCGAATTAATAATCTTACCAGTGAAACAATTGCTACTGGAGAAAGACTTTACACTAAGTGGGGTTTTAGAGAAGTTATAAATAGTCAGGCAGCAGATGTATTACAGCCAGATTTATCTCATGCAGGCGGTATTTTAGAATGTAAAAAAATAGCTGCTATGGCTGAAGCTAATTATACCTCTATAGCTCCTCATTGTCCTCTGGGACCAGTTGCACTGGCTGCGGGACTGCAGTTAGATGCCTGTATTCCCAATTTCTTAATTCAGGAACATGTGTCTCTTGGTGAAGGTTTTTTGAAAGAACCATTTAAGGTTGTTGATGGCTATATAGAATTACCTAAAAAACCGGGGTTGGGAATAGAAATTAAAGAAGAATTATTAGAAAAACATAAGCTTAAAAATGCAGCTTCAATTCAGAGATGGTATCATGATGATGGATCAGTTGCTGACTGGTAAAATATATATATCTAATAATATTGATGAAATTAAATCCAGGAATAAAAGAAGGGAGAGCTTATGTTAAACGGAGTAATAACACCCATGGTAACTCTTTTTAATGAAAATAATAAAATTGATTATGAAGCCAATAAATATCTTGTTAACTATCTAATTGATTCAAAAGTAGACGGTATTTTAATCTTTGGCAGTATTGGTGAATTTTTTAGCATCAGTTTAAAGGAAAAAAAGAAGTATTTATCTTATATAATTGATCTAGTTGACAATAGAGTGCCTATTTTAGTTGGAACTGGTGGAAATATAATAGAAGAAGTAATAGATCTCAGTCAATTTTCTGCTTCCCAAAAAGCTGATGCTATTGTTTTATTGATGCCTTATTTTTTTGATTTAGATCAAAAAAGCATATATAATTATTATACTTCGGTTGCTGAAAATATTGATTTACCTATCTATATTTATAATTTTCCAGCAAGAACTGGGGTTAATTTGGAAATTGATACTATTGCTAAATTAATAAAAAGCAATAAAAAATTTGTTGGTTTAAAAGATTCTGTTACAACACTAGATCATACCAGAAAATTAATTAATAAAATTAAAGCATTGGAGCCAGAATTTGATATATTTTCTGGCTTTGATGAACATTTAATACCAAACTTATTAGTTGGAGGTAATGGTATTATTGGTGGTTTATCAAATATAGTACCAAAATTATTTGTCAGCACTTTAGCTGCCTATAAAAATCAAGAATGGGATAAACTAGAAATATATAATAAAAAAATAAGTATTTTGATGGAAATTTACGATGTTACTAATCCGTTTATTAAAGCTATTAAAGAAGCTGTAGCAATTAATAATAATGATATTTTAGCTTCATGTAAATTTCCAATGAGTGATTGTACCAGAAGTGAAAAGAATGAGATTGAAAAAACAATTGCAAGAGCGGAGATATCTGATTTTATTTAATTTTAAACAAACATATTATTTATTTAGATCGGTTAAGTTAGGAGTTGCTCATATGCTTGATGTAATTACAATGGGAGAAACTATGGTTGCAATAACTTCTGACAGTATGCATTCATTTAAGTATGCAAGTCAGTTTACTAAACATATCGCCGGTGCAGAATCTAATTTTGCTATTGGAGTTCAAAGATTAGGCTTAAAATCAGGCTGGATAAGTAAACTGGGAAAAGATCCCATGGGGGATTATTTAGAATTTTTTATTAGAGGTGAGGGAGTAGATGTAAGCCAGGTAAAAAGAGATAAAAAAAGTAATACTGGGTTAATGATTAAGGATATTATTAATTCACAAACTGCCAATGTTTACTACTATCGTAAAAATTCGGCTGCCAGTAAACTTTCTCCAGAAGATATCAATGAGGAGTATGTTAAACAGGCTAAATTTATTCATTTAAGTGGGATTACACTAGCTTTAAGTGAAAACAGTAGAAAAGCTCTTTTAAAAATGATATCAATTGCAAAAGAGAATACAATAAAAGTTTCTTTTGACCCCAATCTTAGATATAAGCTCTGGTCAGATAAAGCAAAGATGAAAAAAGAGACATTAGAAATCATTGAAAAATCCGATATAATTTTACCAGGTATTGAAGAGGGAAAAAGTTTACTTAATATTTCTCCTCCAGAGGAAATTATAAAGGAATTTTACAAAATCATGAAAGGGCTTGTTGTTTTAAAGTTAGGAAAGGAAGGTGCATTATATTATCAGGGAGATGAAATAGTGCATATTCCTGCATATAAAGTTGAAAATGTTATTGATCCAGTTGGTGCTGGTGATGCTTTTGCTGCTGGATTAATAAGTGGATTAATAAAAAACATGACAATTAAGGAAGCTGTTAAATTAGCTAATCTTGTTGGTGCCTTTTGTGTTACTGTAAAAGGTGATATTGAGGGACTGCCTACCTGGGAACAAATAGAAATTAGTCAAGGTAGGCGAGAAGAATTTCAAAGATAAATGGTTAGTAAAATAATGTTTGGGGAGTTGTAATAATTATGGTAAAGAAAAAACAAACAGATAATCTGGTACAATCTTTATTAAGAGCTATAGATATATTAAACTTAGTTTCTCAAAGCAAAGAAGGTTTAAATGTAACTCAAATTTCTGAAGCTCTTAACTTACATAAAAGTACAGTATATCGTTTGTTAAATACTCTTCAGTATAAAAATTATGTAAAAAAAGATAAGTATAAAAATTATAAAACAGGAAAGAAGATTATTGAACTGGGCAATAAAGCTCTCAATGATATTGACTTAAGAAATGAGGCCAAACCGTACCTGATGGAATTGGGGAATATAACTAAAGAAACAGTTCATTTAGGGATAATAGAAGATTATGAAATTGTTTATATAGATAAAGTTGAAAGTTCTCATACTATCCGGATGCATTCGAGTATAGGAAAAGGAAACCCACTTTACTGTACAGGGGTAGGTAAAGCATTATTAGCCTTTTCTAGTGATAAATATATTGAAGACTTTATAAAAAATAATGAGCTTAAAAGATTTACTCCAAATACTATAACCGAAAAGTCTGAGCTGAGAGATCATTTAAAGAAAATACAAAAACAGGGTTATGCAGTAGATAATATGGAACATGAAGATAATATTCGCTGTGTGGCTACCCCAATTTTCGATCATAAGAAAAATGTTATAGCAGCTATTAGTATTTCTGGACCTGTGCAGAGAATAACTTTAGAGAAAGTTAAGGAGTATGCAGAATTAGCTATTGAATTTTCTCAAAAAATTTCTAGAAGTCTTTTTATTTAACTGAGTTAAACTTAAAATTTGTTTAAGTAACTAATACTACTCTCACCGGGGTTCTATAATTCTGGTGGGAGTTTTTTATATTATAGTTTAAAAATGTAATTTTTTACATAATTTATCAGCCCTTATTTAGAAAGATTACTGATTAAATAAAAAAGATAATTTTATATATCAACATAAATACACATTATTACATAAAAAAACTTATAATAATATGTTTTTTTCATAATAATACAAAAAATACTTGACAATAAAAAATAATATTATATAATACATGTATGGCAGGCAATATTCTGATTATTAAAAAAAGGGGAAATATTAACTTAAGTATGATTTTGTCTGCTAAATACAATTATAATCATTTGGAGGTTGAAGTTATGTTAAGTATTAGAAAAGGGATGGTTGTTTTAGTTGTTCTGGCTGTTTTGTTTAGTATGTCGGGAACAGGCTTTGCTCAAAATGTATCTTTAGAATTTCAGCAGTGGTGGGGAGTAGAATTACCTGAAGGAGAACTTAGAGATATAGCTGATGGATATACTGAAGAGACAGGTATTGAAATTGAGCTATTAAGTAATCCTTATGCAGATACTAGAGATCAGATATCTGCAGGTGCGGCAACAGGAACAATGGCAGATGTAGTTGGTCTTGATGGTTCCTGGGTTTATGACTTTGCGGTACAGGGCTCAATTGCAGACTTAAGCGAACTTATGGAAGCAGATGGGTATGATGACAGTCAACTTTCAGACCAAATTAGAGTTAATGGAGACACTTATATGATTCCAGTCGCAAACTTTGCCTATCCAATGTTTGTTAATCTGGACCTTTTAGAAGAAGCAGGAATTACAGAATTGCCTGAAACTAGATCCGAATTTATTGCGGCTGCAGAAGCAGTAACAGAAAAAACTGGTGCCTATGGCTGGATCATCCCTTTATCAACTTCTACTCCAAGTGGAATTCAAAATAACTTTATGGGATGGTTATGGGCTTCTGGTGGAAGTATGTTAGAAAATGGAAGACCAAATCTTGTTGGTAATGATAAATTAATTGAAACTGTAGAATTCCAGAAAGAATTATTTGATAAAAACCTCGTTTCTCCAGGTGTTTATGCTATGACAGAATCCGATATGGTTGAAGAATTTGCTAATGGTCGAGTAGCTTTTATGATTGACTCTTTAGCACACTTAACAACATTAAGAAGAGGAGAAACAGATCTGAATATGGCAATGATGAAAGTACCAACAATGGATGGCTATAATGGAGAGAGTGGTATAGGTGTTGCAAACTGGGGTATCGGTGTTGCTTCTAATACAGAACATAAAGCTGAATCAATGGACTTTATTGAATATTTAATGAGTCCAGAGGTTAATTCTAGAATTGCAGTAGCTGCTAATGCTTTTCCAGGAAACGTTAATGCAGAACCTGAATATAAAGGAGCTGATCCGTTATTTTTAGATGCCTTTGAAATTTACAAAGATAGTTATGCTATTAATGAATTTACCGGGCTTCCAACATCTGAACAGTTGATGAGAGATTTTGCTGAAAACCTTCAGTTATATCTTGAAGGAGATTATGATTCTGCAGATGAAATGTTAGCTGTTATTGAGGATGAATGGGAAAAAGCATTTGAATAATTAGAATGTGATGGGATAATTAAAAGTTAATAATTGGGCTATATGAGAATTCAAACTCATATAGCTCAATAATTTAGTAAGCTATGAAAGGAGAGTTAGGATTGAAGAAAATATTTAATTCTTTTAATAAAAATGGTCATAAAATAGAAAAAACTCCCTATCTTTATCTTTCTCCTACTTTGATTTTAATGGCTGTACTGCTTATAATACCAATTTTTATGATTCTCCGATATTCTTTTTTCGATAATGTTATTATCAATAAAAATCCTGTATTTGTTGGATTTCAAAACTATATAAATGTTTTAACAGATCCTGATTTTATTGTTGCAGCAAAGAATACATTATTTTTTGTTTCAGTTAGTGTTATAGCCCATCTAGTTATTGGTCTGTTTTTTGCTATGCTGCTTAACACAGACTATCTTGGTGAAAAAACAAAGGGAATTTTTAGAGTTATTTATGCTTTGCCGTGGATGTTTACAGCTTCAGTTATAGCAATCTTGTGGAAGATGATGCTCAACCCTCATGGAATTATTAATTATTTATTGCAGGTTGGAAATTTAGCTTCTACAAATATTGCCTGGTTAAGTTCCAGAAGTTTTGCTTTAATGGCTGTTACACTTATTAATATTTGGGCAGGATATCCATTTTATATGATTAGTATTTTAGCTGGCTTGCAGGGTATTTCTGGGGATTTATATGAGGCAGCAGCAATTGATGGTGCTACACCAGTAAAGCAATTTTTCTATATTACTTTGCCTCAATTAAAACCCATTTTAATAAGTTTATTAACACTTGATTTTGTCTGGACTATTCAGCAGTTTGCATTAATCTGGCTGACAACAGGTGGTGGGCCAATTAATGCTACAGAAACATTTAGTACGTATATTTATAAACAGGCATTTAGCAGGTATCAATATTCTCAGGCTTCAGCAAGTGCAGGTATAGTATTATTTATCTGTACCATCCTGGCAATATTTTATGCTAGACAACAGAAAGCGAGGACATAATCATGTACGGAAAGAAAAAATGGTATATAAAAATGTTAATTATTATTGCTCTTTTATTAGGTGCATTATTTCCTGCTTTTCCAATATTATGGATGTTTTTAAATTCATTTAAGCCAAATCCAGAAATATTTGCCTGGCCACCTACCTGGATATCTAAAGCTTTTAGTATTAGACCTTATCTTGCAATTTTACAGAGTCCAGAAAAACTAAGATTTTTTTTCAATAGTTATTTAATTAGTTTTTTTGTTGTTGCTTTAACTCTGGTTATCAGCATTTTAGCTGCTTATGCTTTTAGTAGATTTGAATTTCCTGGCAAAGGTATCCTGAATACAATGATTATCAGTGTACAGGCTGTACCACCAATTACTCTGCTAATACCATATTTAGGATTAGTAGTAACTTTGCGTCTATATAATACATATGGAGCTTTAATTTTAACCTATTTATTATTTACACTTCCATATGCAATACTGATGATGACAGCTTATATGAATACACTGCCGCAGGAACTCGATGAGGCAGTAATGATTGACGGCGGATCACGTATAAAAGCGCTCTGGTATGTGCTGGTGCCAACTTCTGTTCCAGGATTGGTTTCAGTAGGTATGTATACTTTTATGAGGGCCTGGAACGAATATTTATTTGCTCTGACTCTAACAAAGACTAATGATATGCGGACAGTTCCAGTTGGTATCAGTTTATTGATGGGGCAGCATGCTTATGAATGGAACCAGATGCTTGCAATGAGTGTCATGGGATCTTTTCCTGTACTTATTTTATTTCTTTTCTTCCAGAAGTATTTTATTGCTGGTATGACAGCAGGTTCTGTCAAACACTAGTAATTTAAATAGAGATTATTGAATCAAATAAATAAAAATGAAGTTATTAATTTAGGAGGTAATATTAATGTTAATGAATATGAAAGATTTACTTAAGGTGGCAAATGAACATAATTTTGCAGTACCAGCATTCAATATCAGTGACTATGCAATGCTTAATGGTATTTTTGAGGCAGTTGAAGAAAAACAGGCTCCAGTAATTATTGCTATCCATCCGGATGAGTTGAGCCATACTAAGCCAGAAATAGTAAAAGCAATAACCGAAAAAGCTAACAAAACCAAGGTGCCTGTCTGTATACATCTGGACCATGGTTCCTCTCTTGCTCAAATTATGCTTGCTATAAAAAGTGGTTTTACTTCAGTTATGATTGATGGTTCCAGTTTACCATTAGAAGAAAATATCGCTATCTGTCAGGAAATTGTTAAAGTAGCCCATTCAGTTGATATATCTGTAGAGGGAGAATTGGGAACAATTGGTTCAACTGATGCAGAAGCTGAGGCTGGCGAGAATGAGATTATTTATACAGATCCAGATGTTGCAAAACGTTTTGTTAAAGAAACTGGAGTTGACACACTGGCAGTTGCTATTGGTACATCTCATGGTATTTATCCTGAAGGGATGGAGCCAGAATTACAGCTTGAATTATTAAAAGAAATAAAATCTAAAGTAGACATACCACTTGTATTACATGGAGGTTCCAGTAATCCTGATCAAGAAATTTGCCGGTCTGTAGAATTGGGAATTAACAAAATAAATATTTCAAGTGATATTAAGGCGGCTTATTATAAAAAAATGCGAGAAGTTCTAAAAGATGGCTCTCTAAGAGAACCAAATACAATTCAACCCCCATGTATTAAAGCAATGAAAGAAATTGCTTTTCATAAAATTGAATTATTTAATACAGATGATAAAGCAAGACTATATTAAATTTAAATTAATTATAATAGATATAGACATCCTTTGATAAAAAGGATGTCTATATCTACTCATTTTCTATGGGTACTATATTTACTTTACATCCGTGAGAATTTAAGCGGCTAATAAACATTCCATCAGACTTATTATCAGTGATTATGATATCATAATCAGCAATGTCAGAAACTTTAACTACACCCTGTCTGGGTAATTTAGAATTATCAACTAGTAAATATGTTTCTTCACAGTTATTTACTATATATTCCTTGATTTCAACATCATCCACTCTTGTTTCTGTGGCATAAAGATCAGAATCAATACCGTGACAGGACATAAAAGCTTTATTTGGTTTAAAATGTTTTAAGTTATTAATTGTTAAATAGCGGTAGGTAGAAAAAGTTTCATAATTTAAAGTTCCACCCAGGTTTATTACATTCCATTTTGGATTATTAATATTTGTAAGTTGATTTAATAATCTAACTGAGTGAACAATAAAAGTAATATTATAATTTTTCGGTATATAGTTTGTGATATGCATTACGGTGGTGCTATTATCTAAAAATATTGTATCAAACTCTGAAACAGATTTTGCAGCATGCTTACAAATAGCTTTTTTTTCAGCAAGATTTCTTTTTTCTCTTTCCTGTAAGGGTACAAATTCCCAGGTGTTTTTTTGAGCTGCTACTGCTCCTCCATAAGTTTTAGTCAGGAGATTTTTTTCTTCCAGGGCTGTCAGGTCTCTTCTGACTGTTTCTCGTGAAGTATCAAGGATATCTACTAATTCATTAGATTTAACACTGCCATTTTCTGCTAGCAGTTCTAAGATCTTATTTCTTCTATCAACAATTTTAGACATAAAGCACACACTCCCATTTAATTAGTTTATATAAGTAGTTTATCATTAAAAATTACCCTGTGTAAAATAAATTTAAGAGGTGAAAAAATGGAGATTAATAAAAAGTATATTTCAGCATTTGATAAAATAGAAAAAACAGTAGAGAAAAAAAGGAAATCTCACCAATATCCTGCGATGGGATATACCAGCAATCTTGATTTAATAAGTAATTTTAATGTTGAAAAATTTAATCAGCTTATAAATGATGAATTACCAGAACTGTCTACACAAGACTTAAAAATTGCTGACAAAATAGATTCTGTTGAAAAGTTAATACAAACAGTTGCTTACTTTTGTGTTAAAGGTATAGGTGGGGAAGTAGATATAGAAGACGAAAAACTTTTAACAAAATATTTTGATTGGGAATATGGAATCGGAGGGACTGCTGTTCAGGCAGCTATGGCTCTTGCAGCTATAAAATGTCCCTCAATTGTTCATTTAACAGAAAAATCTAGAGAAATGTGTGATCTTTTAGCAGATCCCAATTTATATACTGTTTTAGAGAATGGGGAGTTAGCTAACACAGATCAGATTAAATCGCTGACAGAACACGAAATTCATTTTATCATTCAATTTAAAAAAGATGACATTATTAAATTAAGCGATCAAGAAATTAAAATTCCTGATTCAAATCGGCTGATAATCACCCAAACTACAATTAATAAAAATTTGCCCTTATCAACTGCTTATTTTAAGTATATTGAAGATAATGCTGAAAAAATAAGTAGTAATGTCTTATCAAGTTTTAATGTAATTGAGGATAAAGATTTGTTATTAGATAGATTAAATTATATAAAAAACCATTTAAAAAAATTTAGAGCCAAAAATAATTCTGGAATAATATTTTTTGAAGATGCCCACTATCATAAATTGGAGATAAAAAAATTGTGTATGCAAAATATTTATCCAGAACTTGATATCTTAAGTCTAAATGAAGAAGAACTGGAGTATACATTAAATGTATATGATTTCCCGGTGGAAATTGACGATATCAGCAGCTGTGTTAAAGGGGCAGAATATTTAAGAGAAAAATTTGGTATAAAAAAGGGAGTTATCGTGCATACTAAAGACTACTCAATGTATGTAGGACAGGATCTCAAAATAAATATAGAAGCAGGACTTATTTATGGAAATTTACTGGCAACTGCTAAAGCCAAGTATGGACATTATGGGAATATAGAAGAAATTTCTGAGCTGTTTGAGCTTGAACTTAGTCCCAGAGGCGTAAGTGCCAGAGAAAAAATTGATAATAATCTGGATTCAAATGAAGTAATTATTGTTCCAACAAAATATATAGATAAGCCTAAATATACTATTGGTCTGGGAGATACTTTTGTTGCAGGTGTTCAGTTATGTTTTTAGTTTTTATTTAAACTATAAATTAAAGCTGATATAATATAAATAGGTGGTGAATTATGGAAAATAACAATGATAAATCAGTTTTAGCTACAATTGAAGATAAATTTGAAGATGTTTTTCCTGCAGAACAGAAAATTGCAAGTTTTATTTTAGATAATCCAGAAAAAGCAGTTAATGCAAATGTTTCTGAACTGGCTAATTTTAGTGATGTAAGTGATGCGACAGTAATTAGATTTTGTAAACACCTGGGATATGAAGGTTATTATCAGTTAAGAATTAATTTATCAAGAGATCTTGGAAGAAAACAAATAGATGATAATTCATCAGAATCAGATTCGGTCAATAGTATTTTTAATCAATTCTCCTCAAAAATTAAAGAAATTGGAGAGATTATTTCTGAAGATAAAATGAGAAAAGCTGTTGAACTCATAACTTCTGCTAATCTGGTTCATCTGGCTGCAGTTGGTAATACCAGCCCTCTGGTTATGTATATGGGTTTCAGGTTAGAAAGACTGGGTATTCGCTGTACTTATAACAGTTTGCCCGAATATTTTTTAAATCATATTAATTTAGCCCAAAAAGATGATTTGCTTTTTGTAATTTCTCAATCAGGAACTTCAAAACATATAGTTCAAGCTATGGAACTGGCTAAAAAGAAAGGACTTAAGACAGTCGCGGTAACAGGACATAAATATTCACCTGTTTCCAGACTGGCCGACTGTTTGCTTTTATCCAGTGATGAAGATCAACCTTTTGATTATTATAAAACCTATTCTCATTTGTGCGAAATGTCTGTGGTTGATGCTCTTTTAAATTTAGTTACTAATAAAGATAAGATTTTGGAGACTGATGCTGATAAACCCGAAATTATATTATCAGAGTCAAAATTATAAAGTCAGGGAGGATAAACAATATGCTGAATTCTGAAAAATTGACTGAACTTAGAAAGAAGACCATTGATTATTTTGACAAAGCTCATATTGTATTAACCGAACAGGAAAAGAAAAATATTGAAATTGCTGATTTTGGACTTAATGATCTAGAAAGAACTGGCCTGCAGCTGGTTACTTATGTTAATAATGATCGATATTGTGCTAAAGAGATGGTTTTGTTTCCAGATCAATGCTGTCCTGAACATAAACACCCAGCAAGAGGAGACAGTGAACCGGGAAAGCGGGAAACATTTAGGTGTCGATATGGAAAGGTTTATTTATATGTTGATGGTGAAAGCTCGGATAATTTAAGCACTAATCCACCTGAGGGAGAAGAGCAATATTTTACTGTATCAAAAGAAATTATTTTAAATCCAGGAGAACAATATACGATAGCTCCTAATACTCTGCACTGGTTTAAGGCAGGAGAAGATGGGGCTGTGGTTTCGGAATTTTCTTCTAACAGTGAAGACGAATCAGATATATTTACTGATCCCAGAATAAAAAGAATTCCTGATTATGAGGATTGATTTAAAAATTATATTTATTCTTAAAGAAAGGAATTATGATGAATCTATTTAATAGAGATTATTCTACAGAAGACATACGTAAATATTTTGGAAGTTTAGAACAGTTAGCTGGGATGAGAAAATATAGTTTCAGTCAGGGAAAAGCAAAAAACGTTGAAGTAGTAGAATTTAGAACAGGAAGTGGTTTGAGATTTGAAGTTTTAGTGGATAGGGGTTTGGATATTGGACTCTGTGAATTTAAAGGGATTCCAATTTCTTTCAGATCTGCTGTAGGAGAAGCTTCCCCCTTTTTATTTGAAGCTGAAGGTGATCAGTGGTTTAGAAATTTTTCTGGTGGGCTTTTAACGGGTTGTGGTCTGACTTATCTTGGGGCTCCTGACATAGATCAAGGTCAAGAATTAGGGCTGCATGGACGAATAAGTAATATACCTGCTGAATCTGTATCAACTTTTGAAGAAAAAGATGAAGAATCAGTATTTTTTAATCTTAAAGGTAGGGTTAGGGAGACCAAAACTTTATCAACTAATTTATTATTAGAAAGAACTATTTCTGCAGAGCTTGGTAAAAATAAAATAAGTATTCATGATACAATAACAAATGTAGGTTTTACAAAAGAACCTTTAATGTTTCTTTACCACATTAATCTTGGTCATCCTTTAGTTGACAAGGGGACAAAGTTACATTCCGATTCTTTAAATGTACAAGCGAGAGATGATATTTCTGCTAGATATTTAAGTAATTATGAAAATTATTTAGGACCAACTCCTGATTATCCAGATGTTGTTTTTTATCATGATATTCGAGAAAATAAAGATGGATTTTGTGAAGTTAGTTTAAAGAATACAAAACTGGGTCTGGCATTTAAACTAAAGTATAGAAAAGATAATCTACCTAATTTTGTGCAGTGGAAATATACTAATCAGGGGAATTATGTGACAGGTTTAGAACCTTCTAATTCTAAAGTCGAAGGTAGAAGTAAAGCGCGAGAAGAGAAAGAACTTGAATATATTGAACCTGGAGAACATAAAGAATATTTTTTAGAAATGAGCATTGAAGAGTTATAATAAAATATTAAGAATAGTTCTTATGGTTTCGCCAGGACTATTCTTTTTTATTTATCATCAAAATAATTATTTTACTTTATTTCCAAATAATTCTATGATATACTTTATATAGTATAAATATTAGAAATGGAGGGAAATTAATGCAGAAAAAGTTTGATGTTACAGCTCATAACTATGACTTTGTTTTTAAAGATTCTTTTAATCTTTTTAAGAACGATATTTCTGATTTTTTAGAGGTAGAGCTGCCTGGAATTGCCTCTTATCTGGAAACTGAATTTGCTGAAATCGAAACAAATTTAGCATTACTTGATTTAAATTTTATGCTGGAAGATGGATCAATTCTTCACTTAGAGGAAGAAGCAGAAATTTCTGTTTCGGACTTAATTCGTTTTGCTAGTTATGACCTAAAGTTGTATAATAGGTATAGAGATAGAGTTCGGACGATAATTTTATGCATTAAGGGCTATACTGATTCAACAGCAGGATTTAACTGCGGCAGTCTTGGTTATAGATCAACTGTTGTAGATATGTCTAAAAAAGATGGCAAAAAGAAACTGGAAGAATTAAAAGAAAAAATTGAAAATAAGGAAAAGATCAATTATCTTGATTTAATATTTCTTCCCTTAATGAATAGCGATCAAAAAATAGTTGAACGGGTTAAAGAAACTATTGAGCTGGAGAAAAAACTGGAAGTAGAAAGTAATTAAAAAAATAATCTTGTTGCAATGACTTTTGTATTGAGTGATAAATTTTTAAGTGATCAGGAAATTTCAGAAATATGGAGGGATTACAAGATGGTTAGAATATTTAAGTATGCAGAGGAACAGGGAGAGAAAAAGGGAGAAAGAAAATTATTTAAGACATTGGTAAAGGTAATTTTGAAGGCTGCGATGATAAAATCCTGGAATTAATTGATCAGGCAGAAATCAGTAAAATAGAAGAGTTAAGTGAAAGAATTTCGAAGATTAAAGATTTAAAAGAATTAGAAGAAGCATTAAAGCAGTAAAATAGTTGAATAGAAAATAGTTTTGTATAATTTTACTCCTGGTGTTCTTTGATTAGCTGCCAGGAGTATTTTTATTTACTTTTCAAAAGGTAATGTATATTGTTCTGATCCCTATATTTCGCTGGATAGTTATAATTATTGTATCGCACTTTCTGTTCCAATTAGAGAACAGAAAGGAATAATAGTTTTTGGAAAATTATTGAAATAAACATTGATAATGAACTTGATTTAAGATATAATAAAGAAACAGAAAGAGAAAATATAATTAGTTAGTCAATTCTTAGTATTAAAAAAGTAATGAGGTATATTATAATAGCAAAAGGGGGGATTAGGATGGCCACATCATCTTTTAATAAAGACTTTACCTTGAATACAAAGAAAGCTGTGGAGTCATTCGAGAGAATTATTTCCACTCCTAAAAAAGGTATTAAAATCGATAGAAATCTGATATCAGTTGAAAAAGAACGGCGAGGTGAGCAGAAATTAAAACAAATATTATCTCGCTAAAACGACTAATAGAAATAAGTGATGAGCTTAAAGCTCAAGAACTTATTTCTATTTTTGTTTGTGAAAAAGATAAAGATATTGAATATTTTTTAAAAAACAGAGCGATTCTATTTGAAAAGTTAGGAAAAAGCAGAACTTTTTTATTTTAATTCAACAAAGTACTCAACTGATAGAATTGAACTCTACAG
>Ga0208561_100048_pt1 | contig 35283 bp, 39 predicted proteins | sample Shrwel1BS1Day9_FD_187536 | JGI IMG/M metagenome (GOLD analysis project Ga0208561, IMG submission 187536) | Subsurface microbial communities from deep shales in Ohio, USA - Utica-3 well 1 S-1-Day9 (SPAdes) (version 2) ... | reverse complement strand
TTGATTACCAAACACCAGATGAGGTGTACTACGAGCAACCCATGACCCTGGCAGCTTGAGCCGGGAATACAACCGGATCAGAGCTTAACTGCACCTTCAGGCTGTCCAACTGGTTGGGTCCACCTCAGAGAAATTGTCCGACAACAGCGTATTGTTAGCTGTTTTCGCCATTGCGTGTCGTACTCGGTTTAATAGCAGGCCTTCGGTAATGACGGACCAGATCATTCACCATATAACGCACAATATGAGGACTGTTGCTTTTCTTTCTATCCAATCTCCAGGATACGATCTGAGCTACGTAAATAAAAGCCTTGAATATGACAGCTGCTGCACCCAAAGATAGGGCAATTACCAAGGTCATAAAGAAATAGACAGCACCAATGAAATCCCAGTCAGCAGGACCGTAAAACCGAAAAATTGAAGATAAATTTGCCTCCTCACGGACCGATAAAACGGTCACCGCTGATGCAAGAAAAACCAGCAATGTGAGAAGCCTAGCTCTAGATTCAGGAGAGTAAATCCATTGGCTAAGTCGCTCAGCGGTTAACTCAAAAGGCCCTCTATATTTCTCAGTGAGCATCAGAATCTCATCAAATATTTTAGCTTCCTCCAAAAATTTTTGAGGAGGACAGCCCAAAAGCTCAGCAAGTCTCCTTCGTTTGATTCTATTCAAACTGCTCTGATCCCAAGAATACTTCTTATTAAACTTAGCCAGAACTCTCTTATCTCTCAGACTCAAGGTGGAAAACCAAAAAAGTAAGAAAAGTAATTCGGAAACAACGATAAAGCCAAAATCCAAGAGAGCTGACTGACGATCTGTAATTCCTGTTACGAAACCAATACAGGAATACACAAAACATGCTCCAGATAGGATTAGACCCAACACCCTCCAGTCCCGGAAAGACACGTAGCCGGAGAGGTCCTCAAAATCTCGGTAATAGCGGTTTGCAATGACGAAGTTCTGATTCATTTATCCGTTTCAACTTACTGCGATTATTAGTAGGAGGTCGTTAGTGCTAACACCCGGTTCCCGCGCCAGTTTGTAGCCGCAAAGCGGCGAAAAATCGGTTGGACTTCCCCCGATACGCATGACACACCCCAGCCTCAAACGTAGGCCATCTCCATTCATTCGAAAAAATCTTTCTATGAAATAACGGATATATCCGAGTCATTAAATAGTCCCCGACCGACCAACTCATCCTTGGCTGCGGCTGGGTCAGAGGTATACAGTAATACCCTAAGATTCTCTTCTGCTCTTGAAAAGCAGACGTAAGCTAGCCCGGATTTCTCATAGCCACCCAGCAAGTCTCGCAGACTGGGCAGGTTACCGCCATGACCGCTCAGATTCGGCCATTGGCGGTTAATTTGTGATCAATCTCTATTGCCTGGACACACTACCCCCTTTCCCCCATTGAGTCGGGCCGGGGGAGCCCGTGGGTTCTAACCGGGAACTAGGCGACGAACCAGATCCGTGAGTTCGTCTTTGTAGGGATAGCTGTCGCTCATCAACACCCGGACCCGACGGGTATTGCGGATAATGACTGCGCCAACCTTGATCAGCTTCAGCCGTAGGTTACTGGCGCTCATGCGCTCAAAGGGTGTCTTTTTCAGATGCGCCCGTAATCGTTCGAACAAGGTGTAAGCAAAGCCCGACAGGATCAGTCGCCACTGGTTGGCCCACCATTGGGTACTGGAGGTGCGATCCGCAAACAGGCTCAGTTGTTGGTCCTTGATCCGGTTCTCCATGTCACCTCGGGCACAGTACTGCTCGTAGTAGAGCTTGAATCCGTCGTCGTACCGGGAGCTGATGATGAACCTGGGGTTGGAACCCAGCTCGCCTTCTTCCAGGCGAGCCACCACCCAGCGAGGGTATTTCCAAGACTTGGCCTGGTACTGGAAGCGGAAGGTCTGCGCCACTTTTTCATCGAGCTGCCACTGCGTCGTTCGTACCAGCATCATGGGCACGTCCACTTCTTTGAGCAAACGGCTGTTCTTGCTGATGCCGACGATGTAATCGACGTTATTCCGGTCGCACCAATTCAGAATCCGTGGGCGATAAAAGCCGCAGTCACCACGGAATACGATACGGGTATCCGGCCAGTATTGCCGGATAAACTTCACCAACAGCGCCAGAATGGCCCAGCTGTGGCGGCTGTCACTGCGGTTGCTGGTGCGCAGGTAACTGACCAGGAGATGGCGACCACAGAACACGTACAACGGGAAGTAGCAATGGTGGTCGTAGTAGCCATTGAAGAACTTGCCGGGCTGATCCCCGTGGACCGGAATATCGGTACCGTCAAAGTCCAGCACGATCTCCTTGGGTGGTTCGTCATGCTGCTCGATGAAGTGGTGCCAGAGCAGTTCATGGGCCTTCACCACCGCCTGCCGGTCTGCTCGCTGCTCCATCCGGCATAACGTGGATTTGCCGGCCAGGTCATTGTCCTGGCCAACCGCCGTTTGAAGTGCCTGATCAAAGCGCAGCGCCTCGTGATCATTGAAGTCTTCATAGCCGGCAGCCACGCCAAATACACGTTGGCGAACCATGGTGTCCAGCTTGTGCCGGACCATTTCCGGTGTTCGTGGGTCCTGTAGCACCGAGGCCAGCCGTCGAGTCAATTGATGCTGCTTGTCGACTTCACGGAGCAGCAGTAATCCAGCATCGGAGGTGATATGACCACCGGAGAAATCGGCTTCAATTTTGCGGCGAACGAGTGGCGAGAAGGTCAGTTTTTCAGGTACCATTTTGGAAGCGGCTGTTGGTGCTTTGGTGATGGTGTAAGGTCCTGAAACTATAGCACTTTCAGCCGCTTCTTTTTATACCGCGTGAGAAATCCGGGCTAACAGAGTAAACCCAGCTGTAGCCTAACGTGAGGCGCCTAATAAAAAATAGAAAAGGCCTGGAAGCGGGCTTCCAAGCCTTTTCTCTAGAAGGTTAGCAAAGCATGTCGATCAAACTAAACAAGCCAGCTCTGCTTAAGCGTCTGCCCCGTCTCGGCAAACTGATGGGAGCAAATTATCTTCGTCGGCATCAGAGTTGTTATCACAGGATACCTCTAAGCCGTTATTGCTGACATCAAATGAGAATGTCACTACATCTCCATCCAAACCAGTATTACCAGTATTGGAGAGAGTTATCGCGATCGTTGCAGGATCGTCTACAGTATTGCCCTCTGTGTAGTCAACAGCGGCCGCATCAACAATCACGTCCGAAATTACCAGTTTATCCGCAATAATTTCTCCCGCCGCCTCAACGGGCCATGCCCCATTTGAAGTAACGCGATCATAAAGATCGGCTTTCGAGCCAGAAATCAGCGTTGGCAACTCTGTGAGGCGCGCACGTGTGGTGTAATCTTGGTAAGCAGGAATCGCTACCGCCGCCAAAATACCAATGATCGCCACAACGATCATCAGTTCGATAAGAGTAAAACCCTTCTGACCGTGATTCATCTGAATCTCTTGCATATTATCCACCTCTGGATTTTTGTTTACCAATTTGGGCTTGTGGCTCCGGGCATGGAGCTTTGCCACTACTCCCTGTGAGCCTGCAGTGAGGTCTGCAGCATGCATGCCAACAAGTTACTCGCGTTAAAAACCACATTCAGTTCATGGATTTATAAAGTTATGTGAACGCTATCACGTTCATATTTTTGCACTTTTTTGGCCCCTTCGCGTCATGGAGTGACGCTTTTTGTCACTCATGAACAGCACTTTTCGACACGAATGCTCTGACGACACACCATTGAGAAAGATCAAGGCTGTGACCCAGGCGACTTTCCAAAGCCCTCCCAGAGATCTAAACTCTAGCTTCACAAGACCAGATTCAGCGACTTATAAAACTTTCCTCAGAGCATTTATGGCGAGCAGCAAACAGAACGTGACGCTGACGGGCCTTGCCCGTCGATTTGTGGATGACGGCCTTCTTGATGAAGACACGGCAAAGGATGCATTTCTACACGCCTCCCATAACCGCCTGCCACTGATTACCTACCTCGCCCAACATGAAATGGCGGACAGCGCCAAAATGGCGTTTTCGGCCGCCATGGAGTTTGGGGTTTCGGTGTTGGATCTGGACGCGTTTGCCCCGGAGATGCTGCCGGAAAAGCTGGTTGACGAGAAGCTGATCCGAAAGCACAACGTGCTTCCTTTATACAAGCGCGGCAATCGCTTGTTCATCGCGGTGTCTGACCCCACCAACATTCAGGCTCTGGATGAGATCAAGTTCAATACCGGCCTGAGCACCGACGGCATTCTTGTTGACGATGCAAAGTTAAGGGTGGGCATTGAGAAGTACCTGGAATCCCAGGACACCACCATGGGTGACCTGGATGACGCCGACCTGGAAGATGTTGAAACTGAGGGCGGCGAGCAGGAAGACGACAATGCTGTCACTGTTAGCGAAGTCGATGACGCGCCGATCGTTAAGTATGTAAACAAGATCCTCCTGGATGCTATTCGGGGCGGGGCGTCGGATATTCACTTCGAGCCGTATGAGAAACTTTACCGGGTTCGTTACCGCACAGATGGCATCCTGAAGGAAGTGTCCCGGCCCAGCATCAAGCTTGCCCCCAAGATCTCCGCTCGTGTAAAGATTATGTCGCAGCTCGACATCTCCGAGCGCCGGGTGCCTCAGGATGGACGGATCAAAATGAAACTGTCCAAGACCAAGGCCATCGATTTCCGGGTGAACACGCTGCCCACGCTCTGGGGTGAGAAAATCGTATTGCGGATTCTGGATCCCAGCCAGGCGCAAATGGGTATCGACGTACTCGGTTATGAGGAAGACCAGAAACAGATGTATATGGAGGCCCTGGAACAGCCTCAAGGTATGATTTTGGTTACTGGCCCGACCGGCTCCGGTAAAACAGTATCGCTGTACACCGGCCTGAACATCCTGAACACCACCGAGCGCAACATTTCCACGGCGGAAGACCCGGCAGAAATCAACCTGGAAGGCGTAAACCAGGTCAACGTTAACAACAAGGTGGGCCTGGGCTTTGCCGAAGCACTGCGAGCTTTCCTGCGCCAGGACCCGGACATCATCATGGTGGGTGAGATTCGGGACCTGGAAACCGCCAACATCGCGATCAAGGCCGCGCAGACCGGCCACTTGGTGCTATCCACGCTGCACACTAATAGCGCGGCCGAAACTCTGACACGGATGATGAACATGGGGGTTCCATCCTTCAACATCGCCACCTCCGTAAGCCTAATCATCGCCCAGCGGCTGGGGCGTCGCCTGTGCAAGGCCTGTAAAGAGCCGATCGATGTGCCCCATGACACCCTTTTGAAGGAAGGGTTCACAGAAGAACAAATTGATACTGGCTTTACATTGTACCGCCCCAAGGGCTGTGATAAATGCAATGGAGGCTACAAGGGCCGTGTAGGCATCTATGAAGTTGTGAAGATTACCGATGAACTGGCCAACATGATTATGGAAGAGGCCAGCTCGATTCAGATCGCGAAGCAGGCCCAGAAAGAAGGCTTCCGCAACTTGAGGCAATCCGCCCTGCGCAAGGTAATGGAGGGCGTGACCAGCCTTGAGGAAGCCAACCGCGTGACCAAGGATTAAACATGGCAGAAAAAGCACAAAAGCTCGAAGCGTTTGTTTGGGAAGGCCGGGACCGCAAGGGCAACAAGACCAAAGGTGAAATGGCTGGTGCCAATGTGGCTCTGATTAAGGCCCAGTTGCGCAAGCAGGGCATAATGCCGGACAAGGTCAAGAAAAAGCCCAAGCCCCTTTTTGGTGGTAAAAGGAAAATCACGCCGTTCGACATTGCCATGCTCACCCGCCAACTGGCCACCATGATGAAAGCCGGTGTGCCCCTGGTTCAGAGTTTCGACATTGTTGCGGATGGCCTGGAGAACAAGGGTCTGCAGGAACTGGTGATGAACCTGCGTAACGACATTGCTTCCGGCACCGGTTTTGCGGCCGCACTGCGCAAGCACCCGAGGCACTTCGACGACCTTTACTGCAATCTGGTTGACTCAGGCGAAAGCGCCGGTGCACTGGAACAGATGCTGGACCGAATTGCGACCTATCTGGAAAAAACCGAGCTGCTGAAGAAAAAAGTTAAGAAAGCAATGACGTATCCCATTGCGGTTATCGTTGTGGCAATCATTGTTACCGCCATCTTGCTTGTAAAAGTAGTGCCACAATTCGAGGCCTTGTTTCAAGGCTTTGGTGCCGACTTACCAGTCTTCACCCAGTTTGTTGTGCATCTATCGGAATGGATGCAGAAATGGTGGTTTGTAGTGTTACTCGGCATCGTTGGTGCGATTTTCCTGTTCAGAGAGGCACGCAGACGGTCTCAGAAGTTTTCTGATTTCGTCGACAAGTGGGTTCTGAAGCTACCTATAGTGGGTGAAATTCTTGATAAGTCTGCCGTCGCGAAATTTGGACGCGTACTTTCCACCACCTTCGCTGCCGGTGTTCCTCTGGTGGATGCACTGGAATCTGTATCCGGAGCCACGGGGAATGCCATTTATCGGGACGCAGTTCTGAATATCAAGAACGATGTATCCAGCGGCACGCAACTTCAGGCCTCTATGCGCAACCAGGGCGTATTCCCTGTAATGGCCGTGCAATTAACCGCCATCGGTGAAGAATCCGGCAATCTGGATGAAATGCTGGCCAAAGTTGCCGAGCATTATGAGGCAGTAGTGGATGACATGGTCGACAACCTCACCTCCCTGATGGAACCGATGATTATGTCCGTTCTCGGCGTGCTGGTAGGCGGCCTGATCGTAGCCATGTACCTGCCAATCTTTCAGATGGGTCAGGTTGTCGGTTAAGCTTTCCGCTCGCACAGGACTTTTTCACCCCCCTCTCCCTAGCCCTCTCCCTCCAGGGGAGAGGGAATCAAAATGCTCACAGATGATTTTTCCATGCCAACCTTAGACACATTCCTCTCCACACCCTGGCTCCTTTACACCACCGTCGCCCTTTTCTCCCTCTGCATCGGGAGTTTCCTGAACGTGGTAATCCTTCGCCTGCCCAAGATGATGCAGCAGGGCTGGCGCTGCCAATGCGAAGAATTCCTTGAGTTGCCAGAAGACCAGCGCAAGTCCGAGACCCGGGTTTCCCTTTCAAAGCCAGCCTCCACCTGCCCGCCCTGCGGCCACAAAATCCGTGCCTGGGAAAACATTCCGGTTATCAGTTGGCTGGTGCTGGGCGGCAAGTGTTCATCCTGTAAAACGCGCATATCGCCTCGCTATCCCATTATTGAAGCGCTCACTGCGGTATTTGCCGTGGCCACCATTGGGTTGCTGGGGCCGACCACGTCCGCCCTTTGGGCGCTGCTGTTCGTGTACGCGCTGATAGCGCTGACCGTGATCGATTTTGACACTCAGCTGCTGCCAGACAGCATCACCCTGCCCCTGATGTGGCTGGGGCTGGTATTGAATTACTTTGGTGTACTGACGAGCTTTGAAAGCGCCTTCTGGGGCGCGGTGGCCGGCTACCTGTCGCTGTGGTCCGTGTATTGGCTGTTCAAGCTGGTAACCGGCAAGGAAGGCATGGGTTATGGCGATTTCAAACTGCTGGCCGCCCTGGGCGCGTGGCTGGGCTGGCAACTGCTGCCTGCCGTGATTCTGCTGTCTTCTCTGGTTGGCGCCGTTGTAGGCATCAGTCTGATGGTCTTCCGCAAGCATGGCCGCGAGGTGCCCATTCCCTTTGGGCCTTACCTGGCAACGGCTGGGTTGCTCTGCCTGTGGTTCGGCAATGAAATCCAGCGTTTCTGGTTCGGGTTTCTTGGGGTATGAGTTCACCCTATATCGTCGGACTGACCGGGGGCATTGGCTCCGGAAAATCAACGGTTGCGCGGCTCTTTGGTCAGTTGGGCGTGCACTGGGTGGATGCCGATGATGTTGCCCGGCAGGTGGTGGAACCAGGCACGCCGGCACTGGCGACCATTGCCGAGCGTTTCGGACCGGACGTTTTGCAGGACTGTGGATCGCTTGACCGGGCCTGGTTGCGGCGGCGGATCTTTGAAGTGCCGGAGGAGAAGCAGTGGCTTGAAGGGCTGCTGCACCCGATTATTCGGGAGGAGTTGGTTCGGCAGCTTAGGGGAAAACCCAGCTACGAATTACCCTACACCTTGCTGGTCTCTCCTCTCCTGCTGGAGACCAACCAACACGAGCTGGTGGACCGGGTGGTGGTTATCGACGTGCCGGAGTCGATACAGCTTGAACGCACCATGGCAAGGGATGACAATACCCGCGAGCAAGTCGAAAAGATTATGGCGGCCCAGATGAGTCGTGAGCAACGCTGCGCCCGCGCGGATGCCATCATCAATAACAATAAACCCTTAACTGATGTGGAGCGTCAGGTCCGTGCATTACATGATCGCTTCCTTGAAGAATTCCGCTAAACGGTGCCTGGCCACCGCGTTGCTGTTCCTCCCCGTTTTGGCGAATGCTGCTGAGCCCAGATCAGAGATACTGACTCCATCCGCCACAGAGCGGTTAACGCCGGAAAAACTCCCCTTGTCGTTTTTTACCTTTGAGCCCGAGGATTTCTGGGCAGAACCCGAGGATTCCATATGGCTCGATTTCAGCAACTGGGTGATTCGCCAGGAGCGGGAATATGGTGAGTCGGTGGAATCCCTCGGGGCCTGGGCAGACCGCACCCTTTCGGGCTCTTCCCGGGCCTTGCCCAACAACCGAAGCTATTTGCGCCTGGGCCTGGCGGCCAAGTCTGAAACCGGGAATCTGGCTGACTTTGAACAAGAAGTTCGCTTCAGGCTGGAAGTGCCAACCGCTGAAGAGAAACTGAAACTGGTGCTCGACAGCGAGACCGATGACCTGGTGCCACTGGCCGAGCGCGACAGGGACCGCCAGTTGGTTGAATCCGAACGTACGGATTCCACAGCAACCGGCGCGCTTCGTTTCATTACCGACCTGGGCGACGCCGTTAATTTTTCAACGGATATTGGTGGCCGGTTAAGACTACCGCCGGAGATGTTCTGGCGCGCCAAGGTGGGCAAGGGCTGGAAGCCCGGGCAGGACTGGAGCTTTGGTACGGAGCAACGGGTTTACTATTACCACACCGAAGGCTGGGGCGCGCGCACGTGGTTTGGGGCGAGCCGTCCCCTGGGTAACGGCTGGAATTTTTATGCCTCGTCCGAGCTGGAGTGGATTCACGATGAACGCCGGTTCGAGGCTGCCCAGATTTTCAGTGTTCACAAGCGACTGAATAACCGTTCCGAGCTACGGCCTCGCCTGGGCGTTCTGGGCGAGAGCAAGCCGAACTGGCGAACCACCTCCTACTTCGCAGACTTAACCTGGCGTTATCGCGTGTATGAAGACTGGCTGTTTGCCGAGCTGATCCCGGCCGTGACCTTTCCCCGCGAGGATGACTTCAAGGAGCGGGGATCGGTGCTGTTTCGAATCGAAATGTATTTCGCCGGGACCATGGAGCGCGATTGAGCATGCCCGAATTACGCCGCAAAAAGTTACACCATAAAAGTAAGCCTGCTGCAGAGGCGCTTACTCTCACCCCGATTGCTTACACCCACTCCTGCTTCAAGGATAAGTTTGGGGTACCCCGGCAGCCGGGGTTGACCCGCCACGCTCATGCCGAGCTGGTGATTGAGCCACCGTTTGACCGGGAGGATGCTTTCCGGGGTTTGGAGTCCGCCTCCCATCTATGGCTCACGTTTCAATTTCACGAAGCGGTGCGGGCCGAGTGGCGGCCAGTGGTGCGACCACCGCGCCTGGGAGGAAACAGGAAGGTTGGGGTATTTGCGTCGCGCTCGCCGTTCCGGCCAAACAGCCTGGGGCTGTCAGTGGTCCGGAACGAAGGCCTGGTTCGCCGGGAGGATGGCCGGCTGGTGTTGCGGATTCGCGATCATGATTTGATTGAAGGAACCCCCATTCTGGATATCAAACCCTACCTGCCCTTTGCCGACTCGGTACCGGAAGCGTCTTTGGGCTGGGCTGAGTCAGCGCCAACGGAACGGCTGGACGTATGCTTTTCCAAGGAAGCCGACGCCCAACTCAATGCGTTGCCCGAGGCAGACTACCCGGATTTCCGGGCCTTGATTGAAGATGTAGTGGCGTTTGACCCCCGCCCGTCTTTTCGCCGGGGCCGCGACGAAGATCGTGTGTATGGAGCCCACCTGTACGACCTGAACGTACGTTTCCGGTTCATTACCAATGAGGCCAAGCGCTGGGTGGAAGTGGTGTCGGTCTGCTAGACTCCGCTGGTTATTTGTCAATTGACACAGGGATCTGGTGCCTTGCCTTCTTTGCTTAACCTGTTGCTTTTGCTTTGTCTTGCGGTGCTGTCCGGTGCTCTGTATGCGCTATGGCGCAAAAATAGCCGCCTGGACCACCAGCTGCGCACCATTGCCAGACAAGCCAACCAACTGGACCTCGACACCCTGGTGGAACCCATCACCGCCGACAAGGGCCCCAGAGCGGCGGCGTTGTCCGAGCTGGAGCGTGCGTTAAACCACATGCGGCTCCAGCTCCTGGAGGACACCCGGGCGCTTCGGCAAGCCGCCCACGATGCCGAAGCCGAGCGCGACGCCAGCCACCAGGCCAACGAGGCGAAAACCCGGTTTCTTGCCAACATTAGCCATGAGCTGCGAATTCCCCTGCAATCCGTATCCGGTTACGGCAGCCTGCTGGCCGACACCCCCCTGGACCCGGAACAGCGGGAGTACACCAGAACACTCCTGAATGCCGCAGACAACTTATCCGCCATCACCAATGATCTGCTCGACATTTCCAGCATTGAGGCCGGAAGGCTGGAGCTGGAGGACGCACCCTTCGACTTGCGGGACACCTTGAACGATCTGGTACACATGCTCGGCCCACGGGCGCGGGAGAAGGGGCTGGAGCTGGATGTGCGCGTTGACGAGAACCTGCCGTGGGAGCTTGCCGGTGATCCGGTTCGCGTGCGCCAGGTGCTGCTCAATCTGGTGTCCAACGCCATTAAGTTCACGGATTCCGGCCATGTCTTGATTAGCGCCGAGGCCCTGGAGCGCAAGCGGGGCCAGGTAAGGGTTCGGCTGTCGGTGGAGGACACGGGCACAGGCATTACGGCAGAAGGCATTGAGCGAATTTACCACCCCCATGAACAGCAAGCCCAAGGCATGCGCCAACCCCAGCCGGGCGTTGGGCTGGGCCTGACCATTTGCCGGCAGCTGGTCCAGTTGATGGACGGAACCCTGGACGTGGAAAGTGAGCCCGGCCAGGGTTCGACCTTCTGGATGGAGCTGGCATTGAAAGATACCGGCGACAGTGCCGAGGTGATGATCCGCCCGGACACCCGCCACCTGCGAAACCGGCGCATCCTGGTCCTGGATGCCTATGAGCTGTCCCGGAAGATCACCCTGGAAATGTTGTCGCGCCAGGAGCTGGCGATTGAGGCGGTCAATTCCGCTTCGGGGGCATTGTCGGCCCTGGAACAGGCCAGCGAATCGGAGCAGCCCTACGATGCCCTGTTAATGGATGGCTTTGTGCCAGACACCGACAGCGAGCGACTGTGCCGGCAGATTCGCGAAGACGCCCGCTGGCAAAACCTGCGGATACTGATCCTGACCGCGAATCCCCAGCGGGGTGATGCCGAGCACTTCCGCTCAGCCGGCGCGGATGCCTTCCTGAGCAAGACCCTGCGGGAATCTTGGCTAATGCCCATGCTGAACCAATTGTTTGTAGACGGCGACAACAATAATCGGCGCTTTTTGACCCGTTTTTCGCTCCAGGCAGTAAACGACATCCACCGTCGCCAGCAACAGGCACCCTGTGATTGCATGCGCGTGCTGCTGGTGGAGGACAATCCGGTTAACCAGGCTTTGACTCGCCGGCTGCTGGAAAAGCTCCGGGGCACGGTGACCACCGCCAACAATGGGCTGGAGGCTTCCCGGCTTTGGCAGACGCAACCGTTTGACTTGATCCTGATGGATTGCGTGATGCCGGAAATGGACGGATTTGAGGCCACTCGGCAACTAAGGCAGTGGGAGCAGGAACAGCAGGCTCCACGGGTACCCGTGGTGGCGTTAACGGCTAGCGCAACGGAAGACGATGAAGAAGAGTGCCATGCCGCTGGCATGGATTCGTTCATTGCCAAACCGGTCAAGATGGAGATGTTGCGGGCGGTCCTTGAACAGTATTGCCCCAGGCGACCCACCCCTTGACGGGTATTTCTTTTGTTGCCAACGATTTAACCGTCTGTAAGTTGTGTCGTGGCGGGGAGCTGGTTACCATCCATAGCATTGCTAACAGCACACACAAAAAGGTGTAATCATGAAACTGACACGTGTTTCTTTTCTGGCGCTTTCACTGGCAGCCGCTCCGGCATTCGCTGCCGACCTGGAACTGAGCCTTACCGACGAATCGGTGAAAGGTCAGTACAACCTGATGACCGGCCGTGATGATCTGCAACTGGGCGCCGGCTACACCTACCACGAAGGTAGCCGCCATATTGCCAACGCCGATTTCCACGCGCAGGGCCAGACTGCCCTGGGCAACCTGCCAACCACCGCTGGCCTGGGCGCACGGGCTTACGGCTGGGATGACGATGACCACGGCGACGGTGGTGCGGTTGGACTGGGCGGCTTTGCCCGGGTGAATATTCCGACCGTACCGGGCCTGTCCGTCGGTGGCAGCCTGCACTATGCGCCGAGCATCCTGTCTTTCGGCGATTCCGACGATATGACCGAGGTGGAGCTGCGCGGTAGCTACCGGGTGATCCGTAACGCCGAGGTGTTCGCCGGTTACCGCTACCTGAATACCGACCTCGATGGTCGCGGCAGTCGCGACATTGATCTGGACGACGGTTTGATGGCGGGCATCAAAGTCTTCTTCTGAGGCCGTCAGCGCCCGTTTAAGCTGTTATAATCCTTCCCTTAATTGTTTTTAATGAGGGATATTATGACTGCGACTTCACGGGCGCTGCTGTTAACGATTCCGCTAGTATTGTTTGCAATCGGAGGCGTGTCTTACGCGCCATCGACTGTACAGACATCTGAAGAAGCAGATGCACCCCTGGCGTCCCTGCCGCCGTTGCCCAAATGGGCGAGTGCTCCCCTCCCCGATTTCTCCAGTTATGATGATGTGACCGAACGCAAGAAAGCGTTTTTCTCGTTCCTGTATCCCCGTATTGTCCTGGCCAACTCGCGCATCCTGATTGAGCGCGAATACCTCGAGCAACTGGCAACCCAGGAATCCCTTTCCGCCGCAGACACCGCCTGGTTGAAGAAGCAGTCGGAACGGTTGAGAGTCAAAGCCGAAACCGGCAGCCCGGCACAATTTGAGGCGCTGAGAAAGCGATTGGATGTGGTTCCTCCCTCGCTGGTACTTGCCCAGGCCGCCAACGAATCCGCTTGGGGCCAGTCCCGGTTTGCCACCCGAGGCAACAACCTGTTTGGTCAGTGGTGCTTTAGCCGGGGCTGTGGCCTGGTTCCGAAGGGCCGTGCCGAAGGTGCGGATCATGAGGTGGCCACCTTCTCATCCCCCTACTATTCCGTGCGTTCCTATATCCAGAACCTGAACCGCCACAACGCCTACCGCAAGGTTCGGGAACTGCGCTGGAAACAGCGTAAGGCCGGTGACGGACTTTCCGGCACGAGGCTGGCCGGTGGACTGCATAGCTATTCAGAACGGGGGATAGATTACATTGAAGAAATCCGCGCAATGATCCGTTACAACAACCTGGATTTCTACGACCAGCAGTTCCGCACGCTCCTGGGTGAACGCACTCACAACCGGTTTACGGAACTGGCCTCGACCGACACGGAAAAACGCCTGCTACCCAAAGACGAACAAGGCGTTGCCACGCCCTTTGAGGGCTGAATGCCGACCTGAATCGAGACATTAATCCGAACTCGCGAGATTGTCCCCATGCTTGATTTTCTTCCCTCGCCGCTGAAGGGCGCACTGGTGGTGGCACTGATTTTTCTAAACACGCTGATCCTGTTCCCGGTGTTGTTACTGCTGGGCGTGATCAAGCTGATTGTGCCCATTACCGGCGTGCGCAAGCTCTGTTCGCTGATCCTCAACACCATTGCCTGGTACTGGATCGGTTTTAACAATGTGCTGGTGGATCTGTTCCATAAAGTGGAGTGGGACGTGCGGGGCGTTGAGGGCCTTAGCCGGAACCACTGGTACTTTGTGACCTGCAACCACCAGAGCTGGGCCGACATTCCCGCCATTCAGTACGTGTTGAACAGTAAAATCCCGCTGCTGAAATTCTTCCTGAAAAAACAGTTGCTGTATGTGCCGCTGCTGGGCATTGCCTGGTGGGCCCTGGATTTCCCGTTCATGCATCGGCATACCAAAGAACAGATTGCGAAGAACCCGTCCCTCAAAGGCAAGGACACGGAAGCCACTCGTGCGGCTTGTGAGAAGTTCCGGTATATGCCGGTGACCATCTTCAACTTCATGGAAGGCACGCGGTTCACACCAGCGAAGCACAAGCGCCAGAACTCACCCTACAAGCATCTGCTCAAGCCCCGAGCCGGCGGTACGGCGTTTGTATTCAGCGCCATGGGCGAGATGATTCATACCATGCTGGATGTCACTATCGTTTATCCTGACGGCCAGCCGGGCATCTGGGATTATCTGAGTGGCAAGGTTCGCAAGATCATTATTGATGTGAAAGTGCGGGACATACCCGAACGTTTCCTGGGCATGGATTATGAGAACAACAGGGAGATGCGAGTGGAGTTTCAGCGCTGGGTGAGCCAGCTGTGGGCGGAAAAGGATAAGCGGATAGAGGAGCTGCTGTAAGCCCCTCTCCCCTGGCGGGAGAGAGGCACGTCAGGGAGAGAGGGAGGCGCCCTTAAGGCTTGTGCGGCGCTTCCAGGTATTCCTGGGACTGCATCTCCAACAACCGCGATTCGGTCCGCTCGAACTCAAAGCTCAGGCGTCCACCGGAATACAGTTCCGTAATCGGCGCTTCGGCGGAGATGATGACCTTCACATTGCGATCGTAGAACTCGTCAATCATGTTGATAAAGCGCCGGGCCTGGTCATCGTTCTTGGTGCCCAGTACCGGAACATTGCTGACTATGATGGCGTGGAACTGGCGGGCCAGTTCGATGTAGTCGTTCTGGCTGCGCGGGCCATCACACACGGCTTTGAAATCAAACCACACAACATCATCCGCGTGCGCCAGGGCCGGGATGTTACGACCGTTGATTTCAATGTTGGCATCATGGGCGGCACACTCCACGGCCAGGCCGTCAAAGCTCTTGCGCAGGCTGATGTCCGCATCCTTATCCAGCGGGCTGTGGTACAGCTCGGCCTGTTCCAGGGTCCGCAGGCGGTAATCGACACCACCATCCACATTGACCACGTCGGTGTACTTCTTCACCAGCTCGATGGCCGGCAGGAAGCGCTGACGCTGCAGGCCATCTTTGTAGAGACCATCCGGCACGATGTTGGAGGTACATACGAGGGTGACACCACGGCTGAACAGTCCATCCATCAGTGTGGCGAGGATCATGGCGTCGCCGATGTCGGAGACGAAGAATTCGTCGAAGCAGATAACCCGGGTTTCGTCGGCAAACTTCTTGGACACAAGGTCCAGAGGGTTCTTCTCGCCCTTGAGGCTCTTAAGCTCGTTATGGACGCGCTGCATGAAGCGGTGGAAGTGAACCCGCATTTTGCGCTCGAACGGCAGAGCCTCGTAGAAGGTGTCCATGAGGTAGGTTTTACCACGGCCAACACCGCCCCAGAAGTACAGACCTTTGACCGGCTCTTCTTTGCCGCCACTGAGTTTCAGCTTGAGCTTGTGCGCAAGGCTGTCACGCTGCTTTTCGGCTTCCACCAGCTTTTCATACAGCGCTTGCAGGCGCTGCACGGCATCGACCTGAGCCGGGTCCTTTTGAAAGTCCGGGCGTTCTAGATCCTGTTGGTAACGCTCCCACGGGCTCAGGTTCGCTTCGGTTTCGGAGGACATGGCTTCTGTCATCTGGGTGTTCTCGGCTGTTGGTTTGTTTTTTGGGGGCCGTATTGTCACTCATTCCGGCCTTTTTCGCCACATTTTGGGCCATTTTGCCCCATACGACGATTGGCGGTGTTTTTGCCATGGGATGATGCTTCACAGGGCGTTATACTGGTCATAGAGGGCTACCTCAATTGCAGCAATGAAAGGACGATTTTCTATGACGAACCTGATTCTGGCGGCAGTAGCCGCGCTGGTGGTTGGCGTTATCATCGGTGTTCTGGTGGGCCGTTCAGGCCAGGGGGCGACGTTACGCCAGCGCCGCGCCGAGCAGCAGATTGATGAGTTGCGTAGTGAGTTTACGCGCTATCAGGCTCAGGTGAATGAGCATTTCATGGAGTCTGCGCATTTGTTGCGGCGTTTCAATGATGCTTATCACGATGTAAATCAGCAGATGGCGCGCGGTGCGAACCGGCTGTGCAATGATGACGAGTGGCTTGCAGAGCTGGAGCAGAAGTCTTCGGGCCGTCTGGGCCACCGTTCCGAGGAGGAGCCATCTGAGCCGCCACGGGATTATGCGCCGAAGTCCGATACCGATGATTCCGGTATGTTGGCTGAGGACTATGGTCTGGATAAGGAAGGTAAGAAGCAGTCTGCCTGACTCGCTTGCCGCCGTTGGCCTTCCCTTGCCTATTAGCGGCGGGGGAGGTCAGTCCGGGAAGGCCTTTCCAAAAACCGCTACGAGCACATCCATGTGCGCTTCTCTCAGGCCATCCATGGCCTTCGAAATTTTTGGAAAGGCCTTCCCGGACTGATCAATAAAACTCTTCATAGCCTGCCTAAACTTCCTTTTAGGACTTTCTAGGCTAATCAGACTTCCTTGAACTCCCGAACTCGAGCAACATTCCCGCTAAACTTCAGGATTAAACAGGGTTATCACAGTCAATGAATTGGTGATTAACACCAAATTCGTCCGCCAACGCCTTACCCAACGCCTGCACACCGTAACGCTCAGTGGCGTGATGTCCTGCCGCAAAGTAGTGGATACCGCATTCCCGGGCAGTGTGTGTGGTCGGTTCGGAGATTTCACCGCTGATGAAGGCGTCGATACCCGCCTCAATGGCAGTGTTAATAAAGCCCTGAGCGGCACCGGTACACCAGGCGACGGTTTTGATGGTGTCCCTGCCCTCACCTACATGCAGAGGATTACGGTGTAGCGCTCGGGCAAGGTGCAGTCCAAATTTCTCCGGGCTCATGGGCTCCTTGAGCTTGCCCTGCCAGACTAGGCCGCCTAACGGTTTCGGGTTCTGGATACCGAGCACATCAGCGAGTTGGCGGTTATTGCCATACTCGGGGTGGTCATCCAGCGGCAGGTGGTAGGCGACGAGGTTGATGTCGTTTTCCAGGAGCTGCTTGATCCGGTTCTTTTTCATGCCGCGAATGCACTGGTCCTCGCCTTTCCAGAAATAACCATGGTGCACCAGGATCATGTCGGCGTTTTGCTTGATGGCCTCGTCGATCAATGCCTGGGAGGCGGTGACGCCCGTGATGATGGTATTGACCTCTTCCTTACCCTCAACCTGCAGGCCATTCGGGGCGTAATCCTGAAAGTTCTCTGGCTCCAGCCATTCATTGATTTTGGAGAGAATGTCGATGCGGTTTGCCATGGTGGTTGCCTCGGCCGTATTCACAGAATTAATGGAGCATGTTGGCGCGAAGAGAGCTGATAGCAAGGGCCAGGGATGGCCCGAAATAAGCGCACAGGGATGTGCTTGTAGCGGTTTTCGGAAACCCATCCCCGCCCCGCAGCCACTCAAAGGCTAAAGCGCCAGGATTTTAAGACTTTAGAGTTCGGCCAACGCCTTAAGCAAGGCATTGTTCTGATCAGAGGTTCCTACGGTGATCCGCAGGAAATCGCTGATCCGAGGTTTGTCGAAGTGCCGAACAATAATCCCCTCATCCCGCAGAAGCGCCGCGATGGCCGCACCGGATTTCTGTTTGTGGCGGGTGAAGACAAAGTTGGCCTTCGACGGCAGAACCTCAAAGCCAAGCTCTTCCAGCTCCTCGGTCAGACGCTCACGCTCGTTGATCACGCCATTGCAGGAATCTTCGAACCACTGACGGTCCTCGAACGCAGCTACCGCACCCGCCAGGGCCAGGCGGTCCAGGGGGTAAGAGTTGAAGCTGTCTTTCACCCGCTGGAGGGCTTCGATCAGTTCTTCGTTGGCAACCGCAAAGCCGACCCGAAGACCCGCCAGGGAGCGGGCCTTGGAGAGGGTCTGGCAGACCACCAGGTTCGGGTATTTGTTGACCAGCGAAATGGCGGATTCGCCGCCGAAATCCACATAGGCTTCATCCACAACCACAACGCTGTCTTCGTTGGCCTGCAGGATTTCCTCGACATGCTGAAGCACGAGGTAGCGGCCGGTCGGGGCGTTGGGGTTCGGGAAGATGATACCGCCATTGGTGCGCCGGTAATCGGCCGGATCTATCTCAAAACTGTCCGTCAGCGGCACCGCGTGGTGTTCAACCTGGTAGAGGCCGCAGTACACCGGGTAGAAGCTGTAGGTGATGTCCGGGAACAGGATCGGGTCGTCGTGCTTGAGCAGGCCCTGGAAGATGTGTGCCAGCACTTCGTCTGAGCCATTACCCACAAAGACCTGGCTGGCCTTGATGTCGTAATCGGCGTAGTAGCTGGCAATCGCGTCTTTCAGCGCCTGACCTTCCGGGTCCGGGTACAGCCGCAGGTTGTCGTTCAGCTCCTTCTGAATGGCCTCGATCACCTTCGGCGAGGGGCCGAAGGGGTTTTCGTTGGTGTTCAGCTTCACCAGGTTGGCCATCTTGGGCTGTTCACCTGGCACATAAGGTTTGAGCTGTTCGACCAGGGAACTCCAATACTTGCTCATTTAAGGCCTCAATCTTTAATACGGTATTCGGCAGAACGGGCGTGGGCCGTCAGGCCTTCGCCACGGGCCAGCACGGACGCCACACGACCCATACGGTCAGCGCCTTCGGCACTGAAGCCGATCAGCGAGGACCGCTTCTGGAAGTCGTAAACGCCCAGCGGTGAACTGAACCGTGCAGTTCCACTGGTCGGCAATACGTGGTTCGGGCCGGCGCAGTAGTCGCCCAGAGCCTCGGCGGTGTGGCGGCCCATGAAGATGGCGCCGGCGTGGCGGATGTCGTCGAGCATCGCCTGCGGATCTTCCACCGACAGCTCCAGGTGCTCCGGAGCCACCCGATTGGACACCTCAGCGGCTTCTTTCAAATCAGCCACCTGGATCAGTGCGCCACGACTGGTCATGGAGGTGCGGATAATCTCTTCACGCTCCATGGTCGGCAGCAGTTTGTTGATGCTGGCTTCAACGGCGTCCAGGAAATCCCCGTCCGGGCTGACCAGGATGCTTTGCGCCTGCTCGTCGTGCTCGGCCTGGGAGAACAGGTCCATGGCGATCCAGTCCGGATCGGTTTTGCCATCGCTGATCACCAGGATTTCACTCGGCCCGGCGATCATGTCGATGCCGACCACGCCGAACACTTCCCGCTTGGCAGTGGCGACGAAAATGTTGCCCGGGCCAACGATTTTGTCCACGGCCGGCACGGTTTCAGTGCCATAGGCCAGAGCTGCCACGGCCTGAGCGCCACCCAGCGCGAAAACACGATCCACCCCGGCGATGGCAGCCGCTGCCAGCACCATGTCGTTCACCACACCATCCGGCGTCGGCACAACCATGATCAACTGACTCACGCCAGCCACTTTGGCGGGAATCGCGTTCATCAATACGGACGATGGATAGGCAGCCTTACCACCCGGCACATACAGACCGGCACGGTCCAGCGGCGTGACCTTCTGGCCCAGCACGGTGCCGTCTTCGTCTTCATACTGCCAGGACTGTTGGTTTTGACGTTCGTGGTAATCGCGAATCCGCTCGGCGGCTTTCTCCAGGCCTTCACGCTGATCCTGAGGAATCTTGTCCAGAGCGGCCTGCAGGCGGTCCTGGCTGATTTCCAGCTCGGCCATGGAGCCGACCTTCAGGCGATCAAACTTCTCGGTAAATTCCATCACCGCCGCGTCACCACGGGTTTTTACCTCATGCAGGATATGCCGCACCGACTCGTTCACCTGATGGTCCACGCTGTCATCCCACGCCAGCAGCTTGGCCAGCGCACTGTCGAAGTCGCTCTGGGAGGCATTCAGTCTGGTGATCTTGTCGGTCATAACTCTAATCCTGCATGTGGATTTTTGCTTTGGGGGTATCAGCCATCAGGGTGGCCTTTCCAAAAACCGCTACGAGCACGTCCATGTGCGCTTCTCTCAGGCCATCCATGGCCTTCGAAATTTTTGGAAAGGCCACCCTGACGGCTTCAATTAGTTACAGTGCAAAACGCTCTGTTACTGATCTCGGCGTTTTTCGACTGCGGCCGCCATCTTCTCGATAATCGGGTTAATCTGCTCATGCTTCATTTTCATCGAAGCACGATTCACCACCAGTCGACTACTGATGTAATCAATTAACTCTCTGGGCTCAAGACCATTGGCCTTCAGGGTATTGCCGGTATCCACGATATCGACAATCTCATCTGCTAAATTCAGGATCGGCGCCAGTTCCATCGCCCCATAGAGCTTGATGATGTCCGCCTGACGCCCCTGGGCGGCGTAGTAACGACGTGCCAGGTTGACGAACTTCGTGGCCACACGGATGCGGCCGGCCGGCGGGTTTTCGCCTTTTTTGCCGGCGGTCATCAGCTTGCAGCGGGAGATGTTCAGATCCAGCGGCTCGTACAGGCCTTCACCACCGTGCTCCATCAGCACGTCTTTCCCGGTCACACCCAGGTCCGCGCCGCCGTACTGCACATACGTCGGCACGTCGGTGGCCCGGATAATCAGGATACGCACGTTGGGATCAGTGGTCGGGAACACCAGCTTGCGGGACTTTTTCACGTCGTCGACCAGCTCGATGCCGGCTTCCGCCAGCAGCGGCAGGGTTTCTTCCAGAATGCGTCCCTTCGACAAGGCGATGGTGATGGAATCTGTCATGAGTCTTTCCGGGTTCCCGTTGGTTTGGTTAGGCCGGCAGGCGGCGGATGCTCGCGCCCAGCAACTGTAATTTCTCTTCGATGCACTCGTAGCCACGGTCAATGTGGTAGATGCGATCCACAATGGTATCGCCCTCACCCACCAAGCCGGCGATGACCAGGCTGGCCGAGGCCCGCAGGTCGGTGGCCATGACCGGGGCTCCGGTCAGATGATCCACACCTTTTATGATGGCCGCGTTACCCTCCAGGGTAATATCAGCGCCCATGCGGATCAGTTCCTGCAGGTGCATGAACCGGTTTTCGAACACGGTTTCCACGATCGTGCCCGTACCTTCGGCGACCGTGTTCATAGCGGCAAACTGGGCCTGCATGTCGGTCGGGAACGCGGGATAAGGCGCGGTGCGCAGGTTCACGGCTTTTGGCCGCTGGCCTTTCATGTCCAGCTCAATCCAGTCCGGGCCGGTGGTGATGTGAGCGCCGGCTTCTTCCAGCTTCAACAGCACCGCCTCCAGGATGTCTTCCCGGGTGTCCTTGACCTTGACGCGACCACCGGTGGCTGCTGCCGCCACCAAGTAGGTGCCGGTTTCAATGCGGTCCGGCAGTACGTTGTGGTGGCAACCGTGCAGGCGCTCCACACCGTTAATCTCGATGGTGGCAGTGCCGTGGCCCTTGATGTCGGCGCCCATGGCGATCAGACATTCGGCCAGGTCCACCACTTCCGGTTCCCGTGCGGCGTTTTCCAGGATGGTCTTGCCCTCGGCCAGTGTGGCGGCCATCAGCAGGTTCTCGGTGCCGGTAACGGTGACGGTATCCAGGAAGATGTGCGCGCCTTTCAGTCGGCCGTTGGTCTTGGCCTTGATGTAGCCATTTTCAACGGTGATGTCGGCACCCATCAGCTCAAGGCCGTGGATATGCAGGTTCACCGGCCGGGTACCAATGGCGCAGCCACCGGGCAGTGACACCTGGGCCTCGCCAAAGTGAGCAACCAGTGGGCCCAGCACCAGGATGGAGGCGCGCATGGTTTTCACCAGCTCATAGGGCGCGTGAAAATGTTTGATGGTGTTGGCGTGCACCTCCACCGACATTTTCTCATCCACCATGAGCTCCACCCCCATACGACCGAGTAGCTCGATCATGGTGGTAACGTCGTTCAGGTGTGGCAGATTGCCAATGCTAACCGGTTCATCGGCCAGCAGGGTGGCCGCCAGAATGGGCAGTGCCGCGTTCTTGGCGCCGGAAATACGGATCTCGCCATCCAGGGGCTTGCGGCCCCTGATCAGAAGTTTATCCACAATATCTGTCCTGTTCGGTTCAGGCTTAGGCCTGGCGCTCGGCCCATTCGCTGGGTGTAAAGGCTTTCGGGTGCAGAGCGTGAATGGTGCCGTCCATAACATGCTGGAACAGCACCTTGTTGATCATTTGCTGCCGCTTGATGGTGGGCAGGCCCTCGAATACGTCACCCACAACGACGACCATGTAGTGGTTGCCATCGACCTGCACCTCAACTTTGCAGTCGGGCAGAGCTTCTTGAACCAGTTCGGTTACCTGGGCGGCGTCCATAGGAAATCCTCGAATGTCTTGAAATCAGGGGCGGAATTGTACCCAATTAGCAGGCGTCGGTCAGCCGTGTGGTGCAAATCCGGGGATCTGGTTTTGCAGATTGCTTAATGCCGCCAGGGAAACCAGCCGTTCACTGGCGCCCCGGAAGGTCATTGGACGCTGAAGCTGCTGAGCCTGGCGCTGCCAGCACAACAGCATGGATAACACCACACTGTGGGCCGTACCCAGCTCGGAGAGGTCCACCGTCAGCGGGCCGGTGGCACCACGAATCAGCTCCTCTCCCTGGGCTCGCAGGGCTATCACGGTCTCAGCATCGACATCACCGGTGACCGCCAGAACAGGCCCAGACAGCGTCACCCGTGGCGCCTCAAGGCTCATGACTGACCCTGTTCTTCGTTATTAAGATCGAGCGATTCAACCGCACTGCCCCAGCCATCAATCACCAACTGGATCTGCCCACGGTTCTGCTCCATTTCCTGGGCGAAGCGGTCCCGGAACGCCAGACCAATATTGACGCCTTCGACAATCAGGTTCTCCATCATCCAGCGGTCTTCGTTATTTTTGAACATGGAATAGGTAATGGGGATGCGGCTGCCGGAAGCGGATGTCAGTTGCATCTGGACAGACGCACGATCGCTGTTGTTCGGCAGGATTTCAGCATCCTGAACCGTCATCTGGAAATCATCGGCATTCACCAGCGCCTGGGCATAGGCATCAAAGAGGCTACGCTTGAAGCGCTCAACAAATTCGTCACGTTGTTCCGGGGTGGTCTGGCGAGCGTAACGCCCCATTACCCGGGCCGCTATCCGGCGGAAATCCACGAACTGATCAAGCGTTTCTTCCATCAGCTTGTAGAATGCCTCCGGGTCTTCTGAATACAGGCTTTTCTCGGCATTCAGCTTATCCACCAGCAGCTGGGTGCTGTTATCGACGTAACTTTTCAGCTCGTCTTCCGGGCCAGCCCATGCCGGTGCCACCGCCAGGGTCAGCATGGCGAGGATCCACAGACAACGTTGTTTCAGGGCAAGCATGACAATCTCCTTTGCATTGGTCTTTCGGGCCGGGTCAGCGGCCAGACGCGAAGTTGCTGATCAGTCGTTCCAGGTTCATGGCCGACTGGGTTGAATAGAAGGTATCTCCCGGCTTCAGTGATTCCATATCACCACCCACCGAGATATCTACATACTGGTCACCAAGCAATCCGGATGTACGGATCACCGCAGCGCTGTCCGTTGGAATATTGTCAACGTCGGATTCGATGGCCAGCGCCACCCGGGCCTGGAAGGTTTCTTTATTCAGGGTGACCGATTCAATGGTACCGATGGTTACGCCCGCCATGGACACACGGCCTCGGGGCGCCAGCCCGCCGGCATCGTTGAAGTTGGCATACAGCGTGTAACGATCGCTTGCCGACTTCGGTGACAAGCCACTGACCTGTAACGCCAGAAACAAAATGGCAGCCAGGCCCGCGATCATAAACAGGCCGACAATCACTTCAATACGTCTGTTGCCCATGGCAGGCTCCCTGAAAAATCCTGTCAGAAATCACCGAACATTACGGCGGTCAGTACAAAGTCCAAGCCCAGCACGGCGAGCGATGAATACACCACCGTCTTGGTGGTGGCCGAGCTGATACCCGCTGATGTGGGGATACAATCATAGCCCTGGTAAACGGCAATCCATGCGCACACAAAGCCAAACACCACGCTTTTCAGCAGGCCATTCAGCACGTCATCGACGAAGTCCACCGACGACTGCATGTTGCCCCAATAGGCGCCATCAAATACGCCCAACCATTCTACACCCACGAGCATGCCACCCCAGATACCCACCACGGTGAAAATCACCGCCAGCACCGGCATGGCGATAAATCCGGCCCATAGCCTGGGAGCAACCACCCGGCGCAACGGGTCGACACCCATCATCTCCATGCTTGACAGCTGTTCGGTTGCCTTCATTAGCCCAATTTCCGCCGTCAGGGCAGAGCCGGCGCGGCCAGCGAACAGCAAAGCGGTCACCACCGGGCCAAGCTCCCGCACCAGGGTGAGCGCAATCATCTGGCCGATGGCCGATTCCGAGCCAAAATCGCTGAGGATAGTATACCCCTGCAGCGCCAGGACCATGCCGATAAACAGGCCAGATACCACCACAATGGCCAGCGAGAGCACGCCAACGAAGTAAAGCTGCTGAACCAGCAGGGGAAAACCCGTGATGGGCCTGGGAACACCGGACAACACGCCAAAAAGAAACCGTCCGGAGCGGCCAAAGGAAGCGATAACCGCCAGACCCTGGCGCCCGAGAGCAGCGATTTTATCCACTGAACCACTCCCCTTTTACACCGAAATCTGCAGCGACATCCGCTACCGGGTAATGAAATGGCACCGGACCATCCGGCTGTCCGCCCAGGAACTGCTGGACGCGCTCGGAGGGATGATCCCGCAACTGCTCAGGAGTGCCCTCACCAATCACCTTGCCATCCGCGATGATGCAGGCATAGTGGCAGATGCTCAGCGACTCGGGCACGTCGTGGGAAACCAGCACACTGGTCAGGCCCATTGAGCTATTGAGATCGCGAATAAGTTTGATAAGGACTCCCATGGCAATGGGATCCTGGCCGGTAAACGGCTCGTCGTACATGATCAGCTCCGGGTCCAGCGCAATGCTGCGCGCCAGAGCGACCCGGCGGGTCATACCGCCGGACAATTCTGCGGGCATCAGATCGCGGGCGCCGCGCAGGCCCACCGCCTCCAGTTTCATCAACACGATGTCGCGGATCATGTCTTCCGGCAACTGGGTGTGCTCTCGCAGCGGAAAAGCCACGTTTTCGTAGACATTCAGGTCGGTAAACAGGGCTCCGGTCTGGAACAACATGCCCATCTTCTCACGCAGGGCATAGAGCGCCTTGCGCTTCAGGTGCGGCACGTCCTGCCCGGCGACCATAATCGTTCCGGAGTCCGGCTTCAGTTGGCCGCCGATCAGCCGGAGCAACGTGGTCTTCCCTGTGCCACTGGGCCCCATGATTGCCGTCACCTTGCCCCTTGGAATTTGCAGGGAGACGCCATCCAGGATTCGCCGGTCTGACCGGGAAAACACAACATTGTCAAAGCTTATGTAGGCGGAAGAATCCATAAACCATCCTTTGCACGAAGCCGCTACAGTATGACAAGCGCTGCTTAAGCTCAATTGTCGGCAGGAAAAATGTCATTATGGCAACACAGATTCACCCAGAACCCCGGGAGTCAGACGCCACAGAAGTGATATACTGCCGGTTCGCGAGCCGTCCCGGATACGATCACACCGGGCCATCCCGATCAGAGACACAGACAGTCGGCCAACATGACAGATTCAAAAACTGCGAACGACCAGAACTTTCATACCTCTGCCCTGCGCGCCATCCGCATAGAGCGGGAAGCCATTGAAGCCCTCGAACATCGCATCAACGGTGATTTTACCCGCGCCTGCGAGGTAATCATGGCCTGCAAGGGCCGGGTGGTGGTCACCGGCATGGGTAAATCCGGTCACATCGGCAACAAGATTGCCGCCACACTGGCCAGCACCGGCACGCCGGCGTTTTTTGTGCACCCCGGCGAGGCCAGCCATGGCGATATGGGCATGATCACCCCGCAGGATGTGGTGATCGCCATTTCCAACAGCGGCAGCACCAGCGAGGTTGTCACCATTCTTCCGCTGATCAAACGCATGGGCGCGCCACTGATCAGCATGACCGGCAACGAAAGCTCGGTACTGGCCCGGGAGGCCGTGGCCAACCTGGATGTCAGCGTGACCACCGAGGCCTGTCCGTTGGGCCTGGCCCCCACCTCCAGCACCACAGCCACACTGGTGATGGGCGATGCCCTGGCTGTCGCCCTGCTGGAGGCCCGGGGCTTCAGCGCCGAAGACTTCGCCTTCTCTCATCCCGGTGGCAGCCTGGGGCGCCGGTTGCTGCTGCACGTTTCCGACATCATGCACACCGGTGAGCAGATCCCCAAGGTCCCAGAAGACACCACCCTGAGTGGCGCACTGCTTGAGATCAGTCGCAAGGGCCTGGGCATGACCACGGTGGTCGATGACAAGGACAACCTCGTGGGCGTATTCACCGACGGTGACCTGCGCCGGACTCTGGACAAGTCCCTGGACGTTCACACCACGCCGATTCGCGACGTGATGACCCGCCAGGGCAAGACCATCGAGGCCGACCACCTGGCCGCCGAAGCCCTGAAAATCATGGAAGAGCTGAAAATCAATGCCTTGCCGGTCACCGACAGCGCCGGCCGGCTGGTGGGCGCCATCAACATGCATGACCTGCTGCGTGCTGGTGTGATTTAAAAGGAGCGTGAACAGATGAGCGATATTAAACCGCCACTGGCAGAGCGATGGAACGAAGCATTACTGGCCAAGGCCGCAAGCATCAAGCTGATTGCCCTGGATGTGGATGGCATCATGAGCGACGGGCGCCTGTATTTCAGCGCCACAGGCGACGAGCTTAAGGCGTTCAACATTTTGGACGGCCTGGGCCTGAAACAGCTGATGAAGGCCGGCATCACCGTGGCCGTCATTACTGGCAGGCGCTCGCCCCTGACCGAAAAACGTATGAAGGACCTGGGCATCCCTCACCTGATGCAGGGCCGGGAAGACAAGAAGGTCGCCTTGATGGAACTCATCGCCGACATGGACCTGCAACCGAACCAGATTGCCTACATGGGCGATGATCTGCCCGACTTGCCAGCCCTGAGCTTTGCCGGGCTCGGTATTACCGTTCCCAACGGATATTGGCTGGTTCAACAACAGGCCGACTATTGCACCCAGACCGCCGGTGGCGCTGGCGCGGTTCGCGAAGCCTGTGACCTGATCCTCTGGGCCCAAGGCCAACTCACTCAAACCCTGGCACCCTATACAGGCGCCCATTCATGATCATCAAGCTGCTGACGCCAAGATCCAGCATCGACGCCTGGGCCAGAACCCTGGGGCTGGCAGCGGTTATTGCGGCAACGGTTTTCCTGATGTGGCAAAGCGATGAACGCAGCCTGGGCACGCCAGACGCCGAACAGTTACGCGGCCCCTCTGAACCGGACAGTTTTGTTGTCGGTAGCCATTATCGGGCCTGGAGTGAGCAGGGGAACCTGGAGGTCGAGCTGACCGCACCACGCATTGAGCAGTTCCAGGATGCGGACCTGGCCCTTCTGGAAGGACCGGTAGCCCGAGTCTTCCCCAGCGAACGACCTCAGCCGTGGATAATTGAGGCGGATAAAGGTAGCCTGCGGCAAACAGAGGGACTGCTTCACCTGGCAGGCAACGTGGTAGTCACCCGGCGCGCGGAAAACACTGATGCCACCCTGACCACCGAAGCCCTGACGTTCAACGACAAAGAAGGCACGGTGTATACCGATCGGCCGGTCACCATTACCGAACCTTTCGGGGTTACACAGGCAACCGGCATGAAAGCCTGGATAGACCAACGCATACTGGAACTCAACTCGCAGGTAGAAGGGCAATATGAAACCCTCAGGTAACACATCACGGCTCCTCGCTCTGTTGACCGGGCTACTTCTGGCGGGCTCCGCGTCCGCCTTTGACCTGAATTCCGATCAACCCATCAAGGTCAGCGCAGACTCCGCCAGACTCGATGACACCGAAGGCACTGCCGTCTATACCGGCGATGTACGACTGGTCCAAGGCGAAGCCTACCTGAATGCAGACCGGGTGATTCTGCACCGCAATGAGCAGGGCGTCAGCAAGGTGGAATCCTGGGGAACACCCGCACACTACTCCCAGCCCGCCCGCGACGGCCAGAAAGCCACAGACGCCTGGGCTCTTGAAATCACCTGGTCGGCGGATGAAAACGTCATTGTATTGAAACAACAGGCCCGCATTGAGCAGGGTAGCAACGAATTCCGCGGCGATGTGATTCACTACGATACCGTCCGGCGAGTGGTCACCGCCGAAGGTGGCAGCACCGAGAGTGGCGATTCCGGTCGCGTCGAAATGGTGATCCAGCCACGCAATTCCGAACAAACCGACAACGAGACAGGTTCTGATGGCAGTACTCAGGGCCAGTAATCTGGCGAAAAGCTACAAACAGAAAAAGGTGGTTCTGGACGTTTCGCTGGAAATCCGCTCCGGGGAAATTGTGGGCCTGCTGGGCCCCAACGGTGCCGGCAAGACCACCTGCTTTTACATGATCGTGGGCCTGGTGCCCTCCGACCACGGCCGGGTGACCATTGATAACAAGGACATCACGCCGCTGCCCATGCACGGGCGTGCCCGTAAAGGGATTGGCTACCTGCCCCAGGAAGCCTCCGTGTTTCGCAAGCTGACGGTGCGCGACAACATCATGGCCATCCTGGAAACCCGCAAAGGCCTGAAACGCGCCGACCGGGAAGCGAAGCTTGAAGAGCTGCTTGAAGAGTTTCACATTACCCACATCCGGGACAGCATGGGCATGGCCCTGTCGGGCGGCGAACGCCGGCGTGTGGAAATCGCCCGTGCGCTGGCCATGGAGCCGGCTTTTATCCTGCTGGATGAGCCGTTTGCCGGGGTGGACCCGATCTCCGTCAGCGATATCAAGCACATCATCCGGCACCTGCGGGACAAGGGCATCGGCGTATTGATCACCGATCACAACGTGCGGGAAACCCTCGACATCTGCGAGAATGCCTATATCGTCTCCGGTGGCCACATTATCGCCTCCGGAAACGCCGAGGCCATTCTGGCCAACCAGCAGGTCAAGGAGGTCTATCTTGGCAACGAGTTTCACCTGTAGGGTAAGGAACGGGGGCCTTTAGTCGGGGCCTCATTGTTTTGCGAACCGCCAGCAAGTAAACTCGGCAGAAAAATTGCTTAGGACTTTTCTCGGGCAAAGTTTCAATCGGAATGCCAATAAGTTATGGATGTTAAGCCATGGTTATGAAAGCCTCCTTACAGCTCAAGATGGGCCAGAGCCTGACCATGACGCCCCAGTTGCAGCAGGCCATCCGGCTGCTGCAGCTTTCCACCCTTGATCTCCAGCAGGAAATCCAGCAGGCACTGGAATCAAACCCCATGCTGGAGACTTCCGAAGACGACGAGCAGAACGAAGCCGAGCAAAGCACCGAGGAAGCAAAAGACAGCAACGAGACTGCGGAAGAAAGCAGTCCCGAGCCCACCGCCGACTGGGATGAATCCGAGAACGGCCCCGACTGGTCCTCCGAGAACGACATCCCGGACAACATTCCCGACGACCTGCCCGTGGATACCGCCTGGGATGACATCTATCAGTCCGCACCGGCACCGGCCCCCAAGGCCGACGACGAAAACGATCACGATTTCGAAACCCGCAATTCGCCGGCCGAAACCCTGCAGGATCACCTGGAATGGCAGTTGAACCTGACCCCGCTGAGCGAGCGGGACCAGGCCATTGCCCACGCCCTGCTGGATGCGGTGGACGACCGTGGTTACCTCACGGCCACTGTGGAGGACATCCACGCCGGCCTGATGGACGATGCCGACGAAGACCCCCTGGAGCTGGACGAAGTCAAAACCGTTCTGCACCGCCTGCAGCATTTTGATCCGCCCGGCGTATTTGCGGCGGATCTGCAGGAATGTCTGCTGATTCAGCTCAACCAGCTGCCACCCGATACCCCCTGGTTGCGCCAGGCGCGCCTGGTGGTCACCCAGTTCCTGCACTTGCTGGGCAACCGCGATTACGCCCAACTGCTGCGCCGCAGCCGGCTCAAGGAAGATCAGCTCAAGGAAGTCCTGTCACTGATTACCAGCCTGAACCCGCGCCCAGGCGACATGGTGGACCAGGCTGAGCCGGACTACGTGATTCCGGATGTCATCGTGCGCAAACACGAAGGCCGCTGGCGCGTGGAACTGAACCCCGAAATTGCTCCGCGCATCCGAGTGAATGCCAGTTACGCTGGCCTGATTCGCCGAGCGGACAGCAGCGCCGACAACACCTACCTGCGCGACCAGCTGCAGGAAGCCAAGTGGTTCATCAAAAGCCTGCAGAGCCGCAATGAAACCCTGCTAAAAGTGGCGACCCGTATTGTCGAGCACCAGCAGGAATTTCTGGAATACGGCGACGAGAAAATGAAGCCGCTGATTCTCTCGGACATTGCCCAGGCGGTGGAAATGCACGAATCCACCATTTCCCGGGTGACCACCCAGAAGTACATGCACACGCCCCGGGGCATTTATGAGCTGAAGTACTTTTTCTCCAGCCATGTCTCCACGGCCGAAGGCGGGGAATGTTCCTCCACCGCCATTCGTGCGATGATCAAAAAGCTGATCGCGGAAGAAACACCGAAAAAACCGTTGAGCGACAGCAAGATTGCAGCCATGCTGAAAGAACAGGGAATCAACGTGGCGCGGCGTACCGTCGCCAAGTACCGGGAGGCCATGCACATCCCTCCCTCGAACGAACGCAAACGACTGGTTTAAACTTTTGCTGGCAAAATTGATCTGCCAGCGGCAAACCGGTGTGAAAGCCGGCACAATGACAACAGGAGATGCCTATGCAAATTAATATCTCAGGTCACCACGTGGACCTGACTCCCGCACTGAAAGACTACGTGAACAGCAAATTCGAGAAGCTGGAGCGTCACTTCGACCACATCAGCAACTGCCAGGTTACCCTCGAAGTGGAAAAGGTGCGCCAGATTGCCGAAGCCACCCTGCACGTAGTGGGCGGCGAGGTTCATGCAAAGGCTGAAAGCGAGGATATGTACGCCGCGATTGACGGCCTGATCGACAAGCTCGACCGTCAGATCCTCAAGCACAAGGAAAAGAATGTAGACCGGGCGCACGGTAACGGCAAGCACTGACCCCAGCGCTTGCCTACCGGCTGTTTCAATTGATCGAGCTGCGGCGGTGTGAACCAGCCGCAGCCTTTTTTTATACGGAAGCGCAGTCGATCCATGAGCGATACATCCCTGACCATCGACAACATTCTGTCCTCCCAGCTGACCCTGTGCCAGGCACCGGCCTCCAGTAAGAAACGCGTTCTGGAGTTCATCGCCGAGCGCATTCACTACCAGGATGAAACCCTCAGTGAAAGCGATATCTTCAGCAACCTGGTCTCCCGGGAAAGGCTGGGCAGTACCGGTATCGGACAGGGCATCGCCATCCCCCACTGCCGCCTGGACGGTCTGGACCGGGTGATTGGCGTGCTGATGACGCTGCAGGAGCCGGTGGATTTTGATGCCATCGACAACCAGCCGGTAGACCTGGTGTTCGCCCTGGTGGTGCCCAAGGAAGCCACCAGCGCACACCTGGAATTGCTTAGCCAACTGGCGGAAAAGTTCAACGATGGCGCCTTCTGTCAGCGCCTGCGCCAGTGCACGGATAGCGATTCGCTGTATCAGGGCATGCTGGCAGACAGCCAGTAACCGGCACCACATTCGCATCACCAGAGAGACGGTAAGATGAAGCTGATCATCGTCAGCGGCAGATCCGGGTCCGGCAAGAGTACGGCGCTGCATGTACTGGAAGACCTGGGTTTTTACTGCATCGACAACCTGCCCATCGGGCTCCTGCTGCCCCTGGCCCGGGAGGCCGCCACGCAGGATTCACCCGGCCGCCTGAAACGCATGGCCGTGAGCATTGATGCCCGCAATCTCTCCGGCGAACTGGCCAACTTCGAGCGCATCTACAACCAGCTTCGGGATATTGGCGTGTCGGTGGATATTGTCTACCTGGATGCCGCCGAGAAATCCCTGCTCCAACGCTTTCACGCCACTCGTCGCAAGCACCCCCTGAGTGACGAAAACACCTCCCTGCGCGAAGCCATTGAAAGCGAAAGAGCCCTTCTGGAGCCGTTATCGAAGCTCGCCGATCTTTATATCAACACCACCGGCCTGTCCATGTACGAACTGCGCGACATGGTCAAACAGCGGGTGGTGGGCCGCAAGGACCAGGAACTGGCGCTACTGTTCCAGTCGTTCGGGTACAAGCACGGCGTGCCCATGGATTCAGACTACGTCTTTGACGTGCGTTGTCTGCCCAATCCTTACTGGGACCACAATCTCCGTCAGTTTATCGGGACCGACCAGCCGGTCATCGATTTCCTGGAACGAGAGCCGGTGACCCGCCAGATGCTGGATGACCTGAGCCACCTGCTGGAAACCTGGCTCCCCGCCTTTGCCGCCAGCAACCGCAGCTACATGACGATCTCCATCGGCTGCACCGGCGGCCAGCACCGCTCCGTGTACATGTGCGAGCAGCTGGGCAAGCATTTCCGGGAACACTATCGCAACGTGCAGGTTCGTCACACCGAACTGCCTCACCTTCAGGCTCGTGGAGAAATCTGAACCATCATGCTCTGTCGTCCGGTTACGATCATCAACAAACTGGGCCTGCACGCCCGCGCCACTGCCAAACTGGTGGCTACCGCCTCAGAGTTCGACAGCTCGGTCCAGCTACGCGGCAAGGGCCGGGAAGTCGATGCCAAAAACATCATGCAAGTCATGATGCTGGCCGCCAGTCAGGGCACGGAAGTGGAACTGGTGGCCGATGGCCCCGATGAGGAAGAAGCCATTGATGCACTGGTTGCACTGATCGACGATTACTTTGGTGAAGGTGAATAACAGCATTCACCTACAACCCTCTCTAACCTGCAAGACCTAACTCCGCTATAATGCAGGCGTTTTCTGATCGCAGGTAGTTTCCATGACCGATATTCTGGAAAAAAGTCAGGCCCGCCAACGGTTGCGCTCTCTGGGCGAAGCCCTGGACAGTGGTGCGCTCAAGCAAGTCTCCCGTATTCTCAACGGCGGCCTGAGTCCCAGCGATATCGCTCACCTGCTGGAATCCTCCCCACCACGCCAGCGGGCCCTGCTCTGGAACCTGGTCGAGAAAGACCTTGAGGGTGAAGTCCTCCAGTACCTGAACGACGATATCCGGGCGTATTTCCTGAGCCAGCTGAACGTCCAGGAACTGGCGGACATCATCGAGGATTTCGAGTCGGACGATCTGGCCGACTTGCTGCAGCAGCTGCCGGACACGGTGATCCAGGAAGTCCTGGACACCATGGACGAGCAGGACCGCCTGCGGGTGGAGGAAGTGCTCTCCTACCCGGAGGACACCGCCGGCGGTCTGATGAACACGGACACCATCACGGTGCGCCCGGACATCAGCGTGGATGTTGTCTTGCGTTACCTGCGCCGGCACCGGAACCTGCCGCCCATGACCGACAGCCTGATTGTCGTAAGCCGGCGGGATGATTTTATCGGCGTGCTGCCCATTACCCGCATCCTGGTGTCCAATCCGGCGGCGACGGTCCGGGAAGTGATGGACACCGAGGTGGAACCGATTCCGGTCACCATGTCCGACACGCAGGTGGCCACCCTGTTCGAACGTTACGACCTGATTTCGTCACCGGTGGTGGACGACACCGGCCGGCTGCTTGGCCGCATCACCATCGATGACGTGGTTGACGTTATCCGGGAAGACGCCGATCACTCTTTGATGAGCATGGCCGGTCTGGATGAAGACGAAGACACCTTCGCCCCGGTCTGGAAAACGACACGCCGCCGTGCTGTCTGGCTGGGCATCAACCTGATCACCGCATTTATCGCCTCGGCCGTTATCGGCCTGTTTGAAGATACCATCAGCAAGGTGGTGGCCCTGGCGGTGCTTATGCCGATCGTCGCCAGCATGGGTGGCATTGCCGGCAGTCAAACCCTGACCCTGGTGATACGGGGCATGGCCGTGGGGCAAATCAGCAGTGCCAACGTGGGCTGGCTGCTGAACCGCGAATTTGTAGTAGGCGCACTGAACGGACTGTTCTGGGCCCTGGTAGTTGCTACGGCGGCAGCGGCCTGGTTTCAGGACCTGATGATCGGCGCTATTATTGCCGCCGCGTTGGTGATCAACCTGGTGGCGGCAGCGTTTGTGGGTACCATGCTGCCGCTGTTCCTGAAATCACGAAACATTGATCCAGCCCTGGCGGGCAGTGTCATCCTGACCACCGTCACCGATGTGGTGGGCTTTATGGCCTTCCTAGGGCTGGCCACTCTTATTTACGCCTGAGACTGATTATGACGGATTACCCGGACGACGAACTGCACGAAGACCTTGGCCCCAGCAAGTCACAGATCAAGCGTGAAATGCAGGCTTTGCAGGCTGTTGGCAAGCGCATGCTGGATCTGAGCGACGAACAGCTCGATGCCCTGCCCATTAGCGACACCCTGCGGGCGGCAATTGTCGAATCAAGGCGCATTCGCAAGCATGAGGCCCGACGCCGGCACCTGCATTACATCGGCAAGGTCCTGCGCAGCGAGGACGACCCGGAGGCCATTGAACGGGGGCTGAATGCCTTTGTTGCCGGTAGCGAGGAGCATACCCGCCGGCATCATCTGGCCGAGCGTTGGCGCGACCGGATGATTGCCGAGGGCGACACGGTGGTGGCGGATTTTATTGAATACTGCCCGATGGCCGATGTGCAGCACCTGCGCAACCTGGTGCGCAATGCCCGCAAGGAAGCGGAAAAGCAGAAGAACACCGGCCAGAGCAAGAAACTGTTCCGCGCCCTGCGGGAATGGATTGATGAGGCGGAGCAGTAGTACTTGGTGCTACGAGCCAGCGGGGAGGCCTCTCTTAACCTTGTTAGCGTAAACGCCGGTGCTGCCACACCGGCATGCTCTCCCGAATCTTCTTGAGTCGCTCCGGGTCCAGATCGGCGATGACCACGCCCGGGCCCTGGTCGATTTCATCCAGCACCTTGCCCCAGGGATCACACACCAGACTGTGGCCGTAGGTTTTCCGGCGGCTACTGTTCTGGCCGCCCTGCCCCGGCGCCACGACCCAGACCT